>JGI24702J35022_10001872_pt1 | contig 12946 bp, 8 predicted proteins | sample TergutTh196P4_FD_35022 | JGI IMG/M metagenome (IMG submission 35022)
ACATGGTTTCCATTTACCAGCACGACTGCACAAATATCTTTGGGTTTGCCATTCCCGCCGATAGTGATATCCAGGATTGGAAAGACCTGGAGGGAAAAACTATGGCTACAGACGCGGGTTGGTTTATGTTCTCAGACCCTATACTGGAAACAGCCGGCGTTGATATTAGCACCATTACATATGTGTCGGCGCCTGATGAACGCTCGGTGCTTTTGGCTTCCGGCGCATGCGATTTTGCATTCACATGGCAAAAAGAATGGCAATTGTGGGACGCTCAGGGAATTCCGCTTCGTTACCTCGACGGTGAGGATGTTTTGAAAAACAGCGCCAATCCCGTCGTATGTATGACGGAATACTATGAAGCAAACAAGGAACTTATAGCAGGAATGGGTAGAGCGCTTGCGAAAGGTACTTATTTCTGCGAGGTCAACCCATTGGCAGCGGCTGCTATCACTGTTGGCCGTTGGCCGACTTTGGGATTGAAACCCGAGGAGGCTGAGCCGTCGGTAAAGGCTTTAGTAGTATGTTCCACTCCCACGACAGGTAATTATGGTGAATCGGAGTTATCCCGCTGGAAACTCGCCCTTGAATGGCTTTCAAAATATGACATGGTAGATGAGGACACAATTGACTTAAACTACATTCTCAGAACCGAAGAATTCCTTCCCGCTTATAACAATTGGGACAAAGACGCGGTTAAGAGCGCAGCAGAAGGTTTTGATATTAATAGTGTAAACTGGAATAAGTAGTTCAAAACGCATCTGCGACTCGAATCAGGATATGGCGGCATGTTACGATTACCAACGTTGTGTTAAGGCTAAGGATAGATAGGAAGCACAACAGTCAGTTGGAGGAGCGGCGATTCCCGATAGTACATAAAGGCGAGAACAGTACATAAGGCGAGGACAGTCCATAAGGGCGAGGACAGTCCATAAGGGCGAGAACAGTCCATAAGGGCGAGGACAGTAAATAAAGGCGAGGGCAGCGCATAAAGGCGAGGGCAGCGCATAAAGGCGAGGACAGTACATAAAGGCGAGAACAGTACATAAAGGCGAGAACAGTGCATAAAGGCGAGGACAGCGTATTAATGGCTTATCTGACGGCGGGGAGAACGGCGATTGTTGGATTTGTTGATCAAAAACGGAATGATTGTCGACGGGTTGGGAAGCCCAGTCTATAGTGGGGACATAGCGATTCGGCGTGGAAGTATTGTCGAGGTCAGCCCGAGTGCATGCGCTGGTGCAAATACGAGCACAGAAACATATACGGGCACAGAAGCATATAGGGGCACAGAAGCATATAGGGGCACAGAAGCATATAGGGGCACAGATGCAAATACGAGCACAGATGCAAACGCATACGTTAGCATCTGTATGGGCTCGGAACATATCGAGGCCGCAAAGATAATTGATGCAACCGGTCTATATGTTATTCCAGGTATGATAGACGCGCACACGCACGGTGACGGTTTACTGCTTTCCGAACCTGTCAATCACATGAAGCTATGGCAGGGCGTAACTTGTGAGATCGTTGGAAATTGCGGATTCAGCCTGTCTCCGTGCGATGCGAGCAAACAGACGCTGTGGCAAAATATCATAAAGAATGTTATTGGTCATGATACTGGAGAGTGGGGTTTTACGCATTTTTCTCAATACTTGGATCGTTTGAGGGGTTTGCCCCTTGGGCAGCATTGTGCAACCCTTTTGGGCACAGGAGCTGTGCGTGTTTCCATTATGGGCATGTCTGCAGGGGCTATGAGTCAAAGGGAGAGGGAAGAAGCCAGGGCGGTGGTCGAAGAGGCAATGGACGCTGGAGCTTTGGGGCTTTCATCAGGCCTCATATACGCCCCCGATTGCTATTCAGACTCCGAAGACCTTTTAAGTATGGTGAAAGTCCTCCGTAAATATAACCGCCCCTATGTTGTCCATATGCGTGGAGAGGGAGCGCGCCTTCTTACATCAGTCAAAGAGGCGTTGTATATTGCTCGGAAGGCGGGGACGCCATTACATATCTCACACTTTAAAGCTATGGGTTCTGACAGTTGGAATCTCTTGGAAAGCGCTATTGAACTGATCGATAACGCGCGTAGTTATGGGCAGGACGTTACATGTGACTGCTACCCATACACAGGAGGCGCCACAACAATGACGGCGCTCTTACCGCCCTGGGTAATGGATGGAGGTTGCGGCGAGGCAACCAAACGGCTTCGCAACCCCACAACCCGATCGAGGATTATGTCCGAAGTTTCGAGGCGAAGCGAAGTCTGGGATAATGTACTGCCAGGAATAGGGTGGGGTAATGTTATCGTCACCGGAATCGGTCAGTCGGCGCAATCCGGAATACATGCGCAATCCACACAATCTATGCAGCCTCCTCAATCTGCACAATTCGCACAAACTGCGTTGTCCGAGCAATCCAGATGGCCTGCGCAATCCACACAATCTGTACAGTCCGTCCGAACCACACAGCCCGGTCAGCAGCCACTATCCGCACGATCCACGCAGCTTACTCAATCCACGCAGCCCGATCATTCCATTCAATCCGCTCAGGATGCTCACACAAAGTGGAGAATGGCGATAGGCGCGAGTATACAGGAAACAGCAGACATTACAGGAATAGAACCCATAGATGTGTTTCTGGATATACTTGCCGATTCAAATTGTGATGCATCCTGTATTCATTTCAGTATGCGGCAGGAGGATGTTGAAAGGATTATTCGATTGCCATATGTGTCCATCGCATCCGACTCCATATATGTACCGCGAGGCGCGTTTCATCCCAGGGTTTGCGGAACATTCCCAAGAGCTCTGCGATGGGGTTTGGATAATAAGGGAATACCGCTGCCCGAAGTCGTCAGGAAAGTAACTTCAATGCCCGCCGAGCGTTTTGGGTTAAACAGTAGAGGCGTGCTACAAAAGGGGAACCAGGCGGATATAGTACTGTTTGCGCCAGACGTGGAGGATACTGCCACATACGCCAACCCAGCGACTGTACCAAAAGGGATTGTACAAGTATACATTGGCGGGGTACTGGTGATGGAGGGCTCACAATACCGGGCAAAAAACCCAATGGGGCAATTACTACTTGCGACGAGTACTTGCGCACTATAATTATAACAACTAGTGGTCGGCAAAGTCTAAAATTGCGTGTTGAATGTGCGGGATTTTTTTGCATGACAAGGCGTGAGGAGGGCGAATACCCATTGGTATTTAACTGACGAACAACGTATTAATGCGGAAAAAGACCGTGCAAGCAGCCGTAAGATTTGGGCTTTACCGACCACTAGAACGGAATGGAAGTGAAAGAACGGAATGGAAGTGAAAGAACGGAATGGAAGCGAAAGAAGGGAGAGGACCAGAAGGGAAAGGAACGGTCGTAGATATGGAAGCAAAACAAATAGAACATGAACCAGATGAGTATATGCCTGAACCAGAGATAATAAAGGCAATCCTTGAAGCTGTCGAGGATGAAGCGCGTGAAATGATAGTCCAGACACAGAAAGTTATTCGCATCAATAGTATTAATCCGGACTTGGATGAAGGCAAACTTCCCGAAGCTAAAGATGGAGAGACCAAAGTGAGCCGGGCGTTGGCTGAGTATATGAGCTCAGGCGGTATGCAGCCCGACCTTTTTTCGGCAAAAGATAACCGTGAGAACTGTGTCGGAGTTCTGAAGGGCGCCGACGCCAATGCTAACGCCAACGCAGGTACCAACGCCAACGCAGGTACCAACGCCAACGCAGGTACCAACGCCAACGCAGGTACCAACGCCAACAGAGGCAAATCGCTGCTTTTTAACGGACATGTAGACGTAGTCGGTATAGGCGATGTGAATAAGTGGAAAGTTGCGGCGCCCTTTTCCGGAGATATAGTTGACGGAAAATTGTATGGCCGTGGCGCAACCGATATGAAAGCGGGTATTGTATGCTCTATAGCCGCCGTCAACGCAATAAAAAAGGCCTGTGTCACATTAAAGGGCGACGTTCTGATTGAAGCAGTATGCGGAGAGGAACAAATGGACACAGCTGCAGGGACCGGCGCATGCATAGCGAGAGGTTACAGAGCGGACGCCGGTATTGTAGTCGAGCCGTCCGGCCCTCCATATCCACTGGCGCTGGCGCCTGCGGGCGCCGGCGCCTTGACTTTTTCTATGCATTTTCGAGGAAAACCCGGTCATACCTGTATGAGAGATGAGATAATCCGTGCAGGAGGGGGCGGGAACGCGTTTGCTGTCTCAGCTATGGACAAGGCCATATTGATTTACAGCGGATTGCTGCGATTAGAACACGATTGGGGCATCAGCAAAACTCACCCAGCTTTCACAAGACCCGGGCACTTTACCCTGAACCCGGGCACCATTGTTGCCGGCCCTACTCCCTGGACGATTTCAGAGGAGGCTACCATGGTGTATACCGCATGGTTTGCTCCACAGGAAGATCCGGAAGACGTAAAGAGCGAGCTGAAGGAGTATATCGGAGTACTGTGCTCAGCTGATAGTTGGTTGAAGGACAATCCGCCGGAAATAGAGTGGATGATTTGCTGGCCTCCATACAATGTTAAACTGGACGCTGATATATGTCGGGCTGTAAAGAGCGTTTATCAACCTGCCACAGGCCGCATCGCGCCAGTCTACGGATTTGCCGCGGTTGCGGATACAACGTTTTTAAATCAGGCTGGAATACCAACTGTTGTTTTGGGACCCGGCGATCTTACCTGCGCCCATGGAGCAGACGAGTTTATACGCGTCGACGAGATGGTTGAGGCTGCGAAAATATACGCCTTGACAATAGCCGCATGGTGTGGAATTGCTAAGAGCTAATAACGAGCAGAGCAAATATTACGAGTATACCAATAAACGCAGGAGGAGAAGCATGAGCAATCAACAGTTTGTACATAGGTTTATCCCCAATTCAGCGCCCGAAACGAAAGAGCGGATGCTTAAATACATTGGGGTTTCTGATGCTGAAGAACTCTTTAGCGAGATACCAAAGGAAATTAGATTTAATGGGACGCTCAACATACCCCAGGAGCCTGTTTCTGAATTTGAGGTTGAACGTCATGTAAACAACATGCTACGTAAAAATATTACCACTGAGGACTACGTGTCGTTTCTGGGCGCCGGTTGTTATAACCACTACGTGCCCGCTATTTGCGACGTTATCAATAGCCGTCCTGAGTTTTTGACCGCCTATTCAGGAAATGAATATGTGGATTTAGGGCGGCAGCAAGCCCTGTTCGAAACGGCAAGCATGCTGGGAGAGATGTTGGATATGGATGTGGTCGGCGCGCCGGTCTACGACGGGGTCTCGGCGGCAGGCGACGCTATGATTATGGCGTATCGGTGCACAGAGCGCAAGAGGATTCTTGTCCCGGAATTGATTGGGAGAGAGCGCATGGAAACACTCCGCTCATATTGCTCCATGATGGAACTGGAAACTGTAGCGTGTGATCCCCTTAGCGGATTGATAAACCTCACAGACTTAAAAACCAGGCTTTCAGATAATGTTGCATGTGTTTACGTTGATAATCCAAATTATCTGGGAGGTATAGAAACAAAAGTACAGGAGATATCCAATCTTGCCCATGAGGCAGGCGCGCTGTTTGTTGTCGGTGTAGATCCTATTTCTCTGGGCGTTATAAAGCCTCCAGGTCAGTACGGCGCCGATATAGTTGTACTGGACGCGCAGGCACTGGGAATGCACCAAAACTACGGCGGGGCGCAGGTAGGATATATCGCCTGCCGTGACCGAGGGGAGCTCATCAACGTAATGCCATGTTGGCTCTATTCTGTAACCAGAACCGTCGTAGAGGGGGAATTAGCCTATTCATGGCACGCCCTTTACGACCGAATGTTTTATGTCATACGCGAAGAGGCTCAGAACTTTACCGGGACCTCCGCCGGACTTTGGGCAATAACTGCCGGCGTGTATCTTTCATTGATGGGTTCCCATGGTTTGGAGCAACTGTGTTATTCCATTTTGTACAACACCCACTATGCTATGCAAAGCCTGGCGACAATTCCTGGTGTTAATGTCAATAGGCTAAACGCGGCGCCGTTCAAGGAATTCCTGGTGGATTTCAACAAGACTGGGAAGTCTGTCGCCGAAATCAATCGCCAGTTGCTGGATTATGAAATATTCGGAGGCAAGGACATTTCTGGAGAATTCCCTCAGTATGGGGAGTCAGCCCTCTACTGTGTTACTGAAGTCCACACAAAGGGACAGATTGACAAACTCATATCGTCGCTGAAGGAGGTGCTGGCATGAGTTACAATAAGGAGTATGAAAGAATAGAAACTGGATATCATGCGGTGCGCTGGAATGAGCCGCCTATTTACTGCCTGGGAAGAAAGGGCATATACAATGAAATCGCACCCTACCCAGCGAAAACACTTATAGAAAGTGTAAATAAAACAGTAGATCAGCTCATTCCCGAAAATATGAAACGTGACAAGAAGCCTTACCTGCCTGAGTTATCGGAGCCGGAAGTGTTGCGTCACTATACACGATTGTCTCAGAATAATTTTAGCTATGACTCCGGCAGCACTTTAGGTCTAGGCACATGTACTATGAAATACAGCCCCAAAATCAATGATAAGCTGGCCGGCGGGCCTTATATCAGCAAATTACATCCGCTTCAGGATGACTCAACTATTCAGGGGATTTTGTGCCTTATGTATGACTTGCGCAATTGGCTATGTGAATTGGCTGGGATGGATGAATTCTCCTTCCAGCCTCGCGGCGGAGCTCACGGCGTTTTTGCCAACGCGTCTATGATGAAGGCGTATCATCACTCGAGGGGGGAAGATTATCGGGATGAAGTGATTACGTCTGTTATATCGCACCCTGTCAACGCTGGTTGTCCGGCCGCTGTTGGCTATAAAGTTATAACCCTTTACCCAGACCCCAAAACGGGTGATATTGGGATTGAGCAGATGAGGGCCGCGATTTCTCCGCGCACTGCTGGTATGATGGTTACTATTCCATATGACACAGGGGTTTTTGACAGTCATATAAAAGATTATATTGATATGGTGCATGAAGCAGGCGGCTTGGTTTCGTTGGATCAAGCGAATTTTAACGGAGTCATGGGAAGGCTGCGTGCGGGCGACGCTGGCGCTGATATGATGCATTTTAATTTGCACAAGTCGTTTTCTTCGCCGCACGGGTCGATTGGCCCCGGTTCCGGAGCAATCGGCGTCAAGGGTTTTTTGACCAAATTCCTGCCAATACCTGTAGTTGCTTTTGACGGTAATAACTACTACACTGATTATGAACGCCCCGACAGCATCGGAAAAGTTACGTGTTTCCTGGGGAATATCGGGTCAGTCATACGCACTTACGCCTGGATAAAGGCGCTTGGCGCAAACGGTTTAAAGGAAGCTTCGTCTATGGCGGTTATCAACAATAATTACCTAATAAAGAAAATGCTGCAAATCCCCGGGGTCGATATCGTGTGCCCGCACCGCGCAATGCTTCAGGAGGCGCGGTTCACTGTCGAGAAACTGTTTCAAGATACTGGAGTTACGACCACGGACGTCAACAGGCGGGTAGTGGATTATGGAATATGCAGCTATTTCGAGGGACACGAGCCAATGGTGGATCCAAATCCTATCACGCCAGAACCCAGCGACAGTGTAACGGTGGATGATTTAGAGCGCTTTGCTGAAATTATCGGGCATGTTTCCGATGAAGCGTATAGCGATCCGGAAATAGTCAAGACGGCGCCTCACCGCTGTGCCATCCATCGCGCGCTGGAAGGCCCGCTGACTGAAACCAGTCAGCTTGCAACGACTTGGCGAGCGTTCCTGAAGCGCAACCCTGACTTCAAACCCTGGAAAGCGCTTTGATGGACCCGCGGTGTCTTTTGAAGGCAGAGAATGAAATAGAGCAAAGCGAGGCAGAGCAAAGCGAGACAGAGAAAAAGAGGTAGAGCAAAGCGAGGCAGAGCAAAGCGAGACAGAGAAAAAGAGGTAGAGCAAAGCGAGGCAGAGCAAAGCGAGACAGAGAAAAAGAGGTAGAGTGAAATGAGATAAAGTGAATGGGAATAGTTCAGAGGGGAAGGAGAGCGAGGTATAAATCTGGATGAAAAGAATTGGATTTCTAATTAACCCAATATCCGGACTTGGGGGAAGCGTTGGCCTTAAAGGTACAGACGGCGCAGAGACTGTTAGAAAAGCGCTTGACCAGGGAGCGAAGCCCAAAGCCGCTGAACGCGCTTTAACCACTCTTAAGTCGTTGCAACCTGTAAAAAATCAGTTCACACTACTGACTCCGAATGGTCTGATGGGTGAGAGCGTAGCACTTGAGGCGGGGCTTTCCCCGATTGTTTTGCGTGATGTATGTAAAAACGCGGTCGGTCTGCTTACAGATACAACTTTTCAGGATACTGTAGCAGCCGCTCGGATTATGAAAGATAACGCCGACCTCATTATTTTTACCGGTGGGGACGGAACTGCGCGCAATGTTATGGATGCGATCGGAACGAGTGTAGTTTGTATTGGAGTCCCGGCTGGCGTTAAAATGCACTCCGGCGTATTTGCAACAACGCCGCAGAGCGCTGGCTTGCTCGTGAGGGAATTTGTAGAAGGTCGCATCCGCCAGTTTGAGGAATGTGAAGTAATGGACATTGACGAAAATGCTTTTCGCGACGGAAGGGTTTCAGCATCGCTTTATGGATATATGACCATTCCGTTTAGCAGAGGGCGGACTCAGGGCGGGAAGGTATCAAATCCGCAAGACTTACAGGCGACGGAAGGTATCGGGCGTAGCGTGTCGGAGGAGATGCAGCCGGACTGTTTATACATCGTTGGCCCAGGAAGCACGACGGCAGCTGTAATGAAGGCTCTTTGCCTGCCTAACACGCTGTTGGGAGTCGATCTTGTTAAAGACAGGCGCCTTGTTGCCTCAGACGTAGGGGAAAAGGAAATATTAGTCCAACTTAAAAAGAGTAACAAAGCAAAAATCATTGTCACCCCGATCGGCGGTCAGGCGTGCCTGTTTGGTCGGGGCAACCAGCAGATCAGCCCGGATGTTTTGTACAAAACAGGTAAGGAAAACATCATAATTGTTGCGACGAAAGCGAAGATTCAAACATTCTATGGAGGAAATCTACTTGTGGATGCTGGGAACGAGGAAGCCAACAAATGGCTGAAGGGGTACTATCGTGTTATTGTCGCTTACCGGCAGGAAACTGTTATGTCCGTGGATAATATATGATCGGCGTTGAAAAAAGTAATGAGCATAGAAAATCGCAATGTATTTGTGGCGAGTTGCTATCTGTGTGAAACCTATCGTAGAAAAGATAGGTTCAGAGCAGTTAACATGCGCGCAAACAAAGCTGCCGCTTATTGGATAGGAACGGGCCAGGTACAGGCGGTATTAGCGCATCGTATTAAAATATCAGTATGACTGCGTCTCTTTATCAGAGCGGATCAGGAGGTATTTATAGTGAAAAAGACCATTCTGGACTTTAACAAAATGACTGAGGCAGGCGAGAAAATTACATATCTAACCGCGTACGATTACCTTACCGCCAAATATCAGGAGAGGGCGGGCGTTGACATGATTCTGGTCGGAGATTCGCTTGGAATGGTAATGTTGGGATACGATACAACTTTTCCTGTGACAATGGATGATATGATCCGCCACTGTCAGGCGGTACGCCGTGGCGCCCCTCAGACGTTCGTTATTGGTGATATGCCATACATGTCATACCAGGTATCTGATGAAGAGGCCGTTGCCAACGCTGGTCGCTTTGTAAAAGAGTCATTGTGCGACTGTATAAAGCTTGAGGGCGCGGGACCCGCCATTCTGAGCCGTATCATGGCAATATCAGGGGCGGGCATACTTACCATGGGACATATAGGGCTCACGCCTCAATTCGCTGGACAGCTCGGAGGATATAAAGCCCAGGGTAGATCGGCGGAAGCCGCTCTTCGACTAATTGAAGAGGCAAAAAGAATCGAAGAGGCTGGGGCTTGTTCAATCTTGGTGGAGGGTGTTCCGGCAATAGTTGGGCGCGAAATAACCAAACGTTCCGGAATCCCGATCTTGGGCATCGGAGCGGGTAGTCATACCCATGGGCAGCTTTTGATATATGCAGACATGGTTGGCTTTTATGATAACTTCACACCCAAGTTTGTAAAGAAATACGCTGATATAGGCTCTGTGCTTCAGTCGGCCTTTGTAGAATACTGCAAAGAAGTCCGAGCCGGGGAATTCCCAGACGACGAGCAGTACGCGTACAAAATTAGCAAAGAAGAAGCAGATAAACTCATGAAAATGTTAGGTAATGAAGGGGAAAGTGAAATGGAAGTGTGAAGGAAGAACAGGGAAGAGAAGAGGAAATGGTAGGAATAAGTAGAAAATAAAGTGAAATGGAAGTGCAAGGGATAAGTGGAAAAAGAAATCGAAATGGAAGTGCAAGGGATAAGTAGAAAAGAAAGTGAAATGGAAGTGGAAGGGGAGGGGTAGTACATGTTAGGAATAAACCAAGAACCGGTTACAATTGGCGACGCGTTTGAGGCAAAAACTCGTATTCGCAGAGTAGTTTCTTACCCAACGCCACTGATTTCAATGGAGACGCTAAATATGCAATTGGGGTGGAAGGTTTACCTCAAGGCGGAGAGCTTATTACCATCGGGCGCATATAAGTTTCGTGGCGCGCTAAACAAGACCTCCTGCTTAATTGAGAGCTTAGGGAAGAATATCAACATTATAACAGCTTCTTCGGGGAACCACGGAATGGCGTGCTCGCTTGCCGCGACCATACTCGGCGTGAATGCGACTGTGGTTGTGCCGACAATAACCCCCGATATAAAAAAGAGTTGTATTACTTCTCTTGGAGGAAAGATAATAGTCCACGGCGACACATATGATGTCTCGTTTAAAGAAGCAAGCCGTATAGCCGAAGACGAGGGACTCTATTTTGTACATCCGGTTGCTGACCGTGACGTTTTAGGTGGGCAGGGCGTCATATCGCTGGAAATACTAGAACAATTGAACGATGTCAAGACGATTGTCGTCCCAGTTGGCGGAGGAGGATTGATTACCGGTATTGCCTATGCCGCTAAGCAGCTCAAACCATCCGTGAAGGTATATGGCGTGATGCCGGAGGGTTCAGACGTCTATGTCCGCTCTCGAAAAGCAGGAAAGCTGTTAGAGCTCGAGCGCGCTTCCTCAATAGCTGACGCGGTTATCCGCAAGACCGGAGAACCATATCTCTTCGCATACATTGAGAAATACGTGGATGAGCTTTTCACTGTGTCCGAGGCAAGCATTGAAAAAGCGGTCAAGCTTTTGGCGCTCTATGGGAAGCTGGTTCAGGAAGGCTCCGGCGCGTTGGCTCTGGCAGCGCTTCTTGAAGAAAAATTTGCGCCCGACGACTTTACGGTACTCATCTGCAGCGGCGGAAATATTGATCAGACAGTCCTAGAACGTTGTCTTGGCACATAAAGCAGAACCTGTTTTTTATATATCTGTCAAAGGTCCGTTTCTGTCATAGTTTAGTTATATGGCACACATCCACTATTGCCAATACAACATGTGATACATCGCAGTACAACATATGTTTTTAAGAAAATTTAAGAATAATTTCCTGCAGAACTTGTGGCTTATTTATATGTATTTATTATTGAAAACCCATTCCAGAGTTCACCTCTTAAAATATAATCGTTAATTGATAAAAAAATGATAAGAATATAAAAAAAATAATACTTATTGTTGACATATATGAATATATTGTATATTATATACATGAATAAATTATACGGAAGGGGGTATAGCAATGACAAAACTACTTGGGGGAGTGGGTTTGGGATTTTTTATCCCAGCGACAGTATTATCGGCGGTTTCTGTAGTTGGCTTACCATTGTTGTTAGTTACTATTCCCGGAATTGTTATTTCGGGCATATTGGCAATCGCCGGAGTTTAGCATTATCATTGTGACTTGGAAATTTAGTAAAAAGTAACCGTCACAACAGGCAAATAGCCGGCGTTGCGGCGGTTATTTTTTATCTTTTTATCGGGGTCAAAAAACAGAAGGAACACGAGAACCTTGTAATAGTTAGGTTTCAAATGTGTGTGGCGGTATGTGATCAGGATAAATTTTTAAATGTGTGGGGGTAAATGTGTGGGGTAATATGTGGTCAGGATAAATTTTTTAAATGTGTTGACCGGAGGGCGTAGAGTAAGTATAATATAACTCGTGCCAGTTACAAACGGGCCTTTAGCTCAGTTGGTTAGAGCAACCGGCTCATAACCGGTCGGTCCGGGGTTCGAGTCCCTGAAGGCCCATAGATGGAAAAGCTCAGTGAATACAAAAATTCACTGGGCTTTTTTGTTGTGGAAGATGAGGGACTCCGTAATATTATTCAATAATGATAGCAATGTTCTTCATTGACTTTCTTTTTTTATAAGTGTATCATGGTTATAATTTGTGGCTGACTATAATAATTATATCTTTGTAAATAGATTTCCGGTATGGTTTTCAATATTCGGCAGCGTGAACCGTATGGGTTCAACACAAGTGTCTGTCAGCATTATTATGTAACTATTGGTTGGGGTGCATACCTTGACAATCGAATAAAAACAGAGGCTGAAGTACCCTACCGCGTTATGGCGGGGGTACGGAAGAAACCGCAGCGAATAACTGCGGCGAGCGGAACCCAAGCGCGGGCGCGGCAATAAGGCTGCCAAAGCGTAGCGGGAGACGGCTCTCGATGTCGGCGATTACTTACCTCAGTTGACATCGGTTACTGTAAGCGTTAGTTTTACGAAGTCTGTCAGTTCTTAGGCGTTTGATTTGAAATGCCGAGGGCGATGAGTCGGTCACTGGCGGCGTGTGTGGAGTGGTATCCATGTGTGGCGTGGGGAAGGCTGGACTGATAGATGCGGGAGATTTATTCCCGGACGCAAGCACAGAAGAACGGCTATCCCAAATCGAAA
>JGI24702J35022_10001873_pt1 | contig 12937 bp, 19 predicted proteins | sample TergutTh196P4_FD_35022 | JGI IMG/M metagenome (IMG submission 35022)
ACTGCTTCTATTTCATGATGATCCGAAGTAACTAAAGAGCCTTTGTTTACTATCGTTTCTGCTATTGCGATTGAATCTGCAATTGAAATTTTGTGTTCCACTTTTAACCTGCCAGCTTCTCTTAATACGCTATCAGTCAAATTTTCATTTATCATGATGGGCATTTGTTGTATTGTATCAAGCAATTTTTCCGCTTCTGTTTTTCTTTTAGGTAATCTTCGGTTGATAATTTGCCATCAGAAAACATTCCAAAAAGAGCATCAAAATTATATTTTCTTTCGGTAATTGGAGTTAAAATAATCGAACCGTTTTCTTCTCTTAATCTAACTTTTTCAGATGAAATCCTTGAAAAAAGAATCTTAGGTAATGTTTGAACATCCAAAACAATATCAGACATATATTGCCTCCATCAAAATAGTTTATTCTTAATATATTATACGAATACTTTAAATTTCTTTCAAGCAGTAGTACTTTTGAGGTGGTTTCAATCTATAATATACCTGAAATTGAGTTTTCAATTTCAATACCCATCAAAGTAAAACCTGAACGGCTGCGAAAAGGGCAGCCCGACAATTGCCTCGCCAACTTTCAAGCTGTTCAAATCCCAGTCCTCAACCGTCTGACCATTGCGCTTTTCCTCCACAATGCGGTTGTCGAGCATCTGGTATTTCTCCAGGACGATGTTTTTCCCGAACATCCCCGAAACAAATTCCCGCGTCGCTGTGTCGTTTGAGCGGAAGGCGTAGACTGACGAAAACCCCGCAGCGATGTTCCTACCCCGGCTCTGGCCGTAAATCTCGTACAACTGCTCTATGCTTTGGACGCCGGCGAACACCTTGACGCCCAGGCTGCGCCCGAAGTTGACGCCGTCGTCGATGTGCCGGAGGTGCGGGAGCAGCTTGAACTCGTCGCATACCAGGTAGACGTTGCCCTGCGCCCTGTTCCGCCCGAGGGCCTCCTTCAGCGCGAGGTCGAACATCAGGCGGTACACCGGCGTGAGGATGCTTCCGATTGAAAGGTCGTACTCGATGAAAAGCGTCTTGCCGCCCTTGCCGCGCACGAACTCGCGCATGGAGAACGCGCCCCTGCCCGCAAACACGCCGATGAATATCTCCCTGACGATTGAGTACATCTCCGACAGGACGCCCTGGGACTGCGCGTTGTCGCCGCTTATGTACGACAGTACGGCGTTTGCATCCGGGCTGTCGCCGAGCAAATCCATGATCATCTGCGGGTTTGACAGGTCAAGGAACTCCTTCAGCTTTTCATTGTAGAAATATTCCTTTTTCAATTTGGGGTCCTTCTTCCCTTCCCTGATGAACGCTACGATTACGGCTGCCAAAAGGTCCCTTGCGGCGTTCGGGAAAAAGGCGTTGGTGGTGTTCCTCGTGCGCTCCTCAAAGAACGACTTGCAGACCTCCTGCGTGTTGATTATGAAGTCACGGTCCTCCCAGCCGTCGGCGAGGATCTCCTTGTAGATGTTCCAGTGCTCTGACCCTGCTGAATACTGCCTTGAGTTGCCGATCACAAGGTCGCTTCCCTTGTCGAAAAACTTTGAGTGGAAGTCCCCCTTGCTGTCGAAGACGATCATCACGTCGTCCTTTGTCATGGCGCGCTTTATCTGAGAGACAAAGTGGTAGAAGAGCGTGGTCTTGCCGCAGCCCGTCCCGCCGATCAGCATCGTGTGCTTGCTCAGCACGTCGCTGTCCAGCGTGAAGGCGGACGGCTTCCCCGCGAAAGTCCCGGTGAGCTTTACCTTTGCCCCTGTGGTCTGTCCCGGCGGCGCGTTTTGCGCCACGCTGTTGCCGTACAATAGCCGAGACGTGACGTTCACCTGCTTTGCCCTTTGGACGACCCGCTTGAACTTCCGCCTGATTTGCCGCCGCTTGCGCCTGACGACTGCCCGCTGGCCTTGCTCTGGAAGCTGGCTATTCCTTTGTTTGTCGGTTGAGCCGTTTCTGCGGGTTTTGCCGTTTGCCTTGTTTCGGTCCTTGCCTGCTTTGCCGCTTGCTGCCGCGCCTGCTCGCGTTTTACTGCAAGATCCTGCTGTTTCTGCGACAGCGGGGCGCTCAATGACTGCGATTGCGGTGCCTGAGGGCCGCGGTTCCCGAAGCCCTGCGTTTCCCCGGTTTTTGGATTGTAACATCCGTTCGTGGCATTTTGGGTGCTGCCTTTGTGTGCGCCGCTTACATGCTCGGAACGGCTCAAAAACTGAATGTTTTTCGGATCGCTGGCGTATTGGGGGTATTCCTTCACCGACTTCATGTGGTGCCCCTCAAAGCCGTTTGCCCGGCCTTTTGCGACGATTTCCCTCTGCTCAGTCTGCGACCAGTCGCGGGTCCCGTTTCCCCCTCTGACATAGCCCCTTTCATTTTTCCACGCCTCGCGGACAGCTTTTTGGCGGTCTTTGTTTGTGTCACTCATCGATGCCAGCCTCCAGCTTTATGTCCAGGGGGTCTAATTCTTCATTGGCGATAAGACCGACAGCCTCGTTTATCTGGTCGGTAAGCCAGTCTTCAAAGGAAGGCCAAACTGCGTAGACGCCGTTTTCCTCAGCGTCCCACTGGTAAACCTTGCCGTCTTTTTTTCCCATGTCGAAGAAAAAAACGTCGGAATGCACAGCTTCTGCAAAAACAAACCAGCCGTCCGCTATGTTTTTGTTCTTTCTCAGTTCTGCCTTGTGGTAATCCCCGTATGTTTCAAAATCCAAATCAAGATCGGCATCGTGCGATTTTGTCGTCAGCATGGCGGTGTCAAACAGCATCCCGCCGTCGCATACATTTAGCCAAGCGAGGAAACTTTCCGGCAGACCGGCAACGCGCTTTTTGACGGCGGCGGCGCGTTCGGCGCTCCCTGCCAGAAGGCAGTGGAAAACGTCATAGTCCTTCAGCCGCCGCACGTTCTCTTTCATGCGCCTGGCGGGGTACGCCTGAGTTAGCAATTCATAACTGACAAATGCCATTAAAACACCTCCTTATTATCGTTCCTGCCCAATCATTTTGTTCTTCCCGCCAAGTTCCATTTGCCTAATTGCGTGTCTTTTCAACATTACCCCCAAATCCGTTTTTTCCTTTTCGCCTTCCTTCTTGATGCACTGGTCGCAGTTGCCCCTGCTTTTGTCGTAGTGCTCGCACCAAAAGTCGCCGCATTTTGCCATCGCTCGCCCCCTAAGTTATCACCGTCTGTACCAGGCTGCCCGTTGCATGGTCGTAGAAGAACGCCTCCCCTTGCGACAGGCGGCTCAACTGCTCCGGCTTGACCTTCGGCTCGCGCTTGAGCGCCTCCCTCTGACCGTGGTTGGTATTGAAGCCCCACTTGCTGCTCTGGTTCCAGCCGGAGCTGTTGTTGTATGAAACGTCGATCTTTTCATATTCCCCGATGTACTTTGACCACTTTTCGCAACTGATGCTGGAACTGTGGGAAAACAGCACCGTCTTTTCGGCCTCGCCGACGATAGCCGCGAAAACGTCCTCCTTGCCGCCAGTGAGCGCGTACAGGTCTTTGGAAACGATGACGTTGTGGTGGTTCGATTTCTGGCAAATTGTGTTCTTGAGCATCTCATTGTTCACGAATGCGATGTCGTCGATCATCAGCGAGAAGTCGTAGCCCCGGTTCATGGCGGCTACAAGCGAGTTGACGACCAGCTCGACAAGCATGGCGTTTGAGGACGACCTTAAATCAATGCATAAAATTTGCTTATTTTTGATTGCCGACAGGACACTGACCGTGTTGGCTCTGGCAGGGTCAGTGGCAGACATATAGCCGATCTGCGATTTCATGTCGCTGAAAAAGGTGTCGATCTTCGGGCACTCCGCCTGCCCCGTCAATAAAAGCGAATTCAGCCTGTCAGCGGCGTCCTGAGTGATTGCGCCAGTGGAGAGCCTTGCCGCTATGTGGTCACCCAGCTTGAAATACGGACAGTTGGCAAACGCCGAAAAGTAGGGTTTTCTCCCCTTGTTTAATAGTAGCTCATGCGCGACTTGCAGCACGTACCTCCCCGCCGGCTTGATGTCGTACCTGGACTTGCAGGTGTCGGTCACCGCCTGGCAGATTTCGTTGAACTCGAACGATACAAAGGCGTCGAATTTTTTGTTCCGGTCATTGGCGACAGTGCCGAGGCCGTTGTGGGCAACGACGCTTTCCATCGCGCCGTTGGCAGTGTGCAGGACAATGACGGGGTGGTTGGCGTAATGTGCGTTGCGGAGGATCCCCTCGCAGATGCGCAGCCTCTCGCCCTGGCCGCCGCCGGAAACAATGACGCTGTCCCTGTAGGAGTGCGGTGGGAACAGCGCTTCCACGGCGATGCCCTGGTATTCGATAACGCCGCGCGCTTGCTGGTTGTATCTTTTTATCTTCTTGTTCCTGAAATGGCCTCCTATCGTGTCAACGAGCCATAAAAAGGTGCCGCCGCCGGAATCGCTGGTGTTGGACATATTATTGCACCTTCCAGCCACGCCACTTATTTATGAAGGTGTAGGTTCCTGCCCTTCGTCCGTTATCCTCATAAAAATTATCAAACCCATTGTCAAACGTTGTCCTTCCTCTGGGACCTCCAAGTTGTACGTTTGTGCCGATTGTGATACTGGCAAGCTGGTTACCGTGAAATGCCATTTCTACAATTTTTTTCACACTGTTTGGAATAACAATATTGTTCAGTTGATTGTTAAAAAATACACCGTCATCAATGGTGTTCAAACTGCCGGGAATTGTAACGCTGGTCAGTTGGTTATTTGCAAACGCATTGTGCTTTATAGCAGTCACGCCATTGGGAATGACAATATTCTTTAGTTTGTTTTCAAAAAATGCAAAACTCCCAATAGTTTTAACATTTTTGGGAATTACAATGCTGGTCAGAAGATTTTTTGAAAATACGCTATTTTCAATAATGGTCACATTCTTTGGTAGAGTAAAACTGGTCAGTTTATTATCGGAAAAAGCACAGTCCTCAATAGTAGTCACGCTGTCAGGAAGGGTTACACTGGTTAATTGGTTGTTTGAAAATGAATGTGATCCAATGGTTCTCACCTTTTTGGGAATGTTTATACTGCCTAACTTGTTGTCAGAAAATGCAAATTGTTCAATAATTGTGATGTTTTTTGGAAATGTAACACTGGTTAGCTGGTTATTTTTAAATGCCCCACTCCCGATAGTTGTTACACTGTCAGGAATGTTGATGCTGGATAGTTGGTTATAAGAAAAGGCATTTTTACCGATTGTCGTCACACCATAGGGAATGGTGAAGCTGACAAGTTGCTTGCCCGCAAATGCACCGTCCGCGATTGCGGTGACTTCTTCTTCACCGAACAGCACCGCAGCCAACAGACCGAGGCTTTCCTCGCACAGGTGGAGGTCGAGCCCTTCGTCCCTGTGCAATCTCTGCGCAAGCTGTGACTTGCAGTTGGCGCGTTCCGTTTCGGCGGCGTTTTTCAGTATTTTAGCAAACCCCTGTTCAAGGCATTTTATGAACGTGCCCTTTTGCGGTTTCGGCACATCCTGCGCCATGTCCGCAAGGAAGGCGGAGACACGCCTGGGATCAGCGAGAATCTTATCGCCATGTTTTGCCACAATTTCTTTCGCAGCAGAAAAAAGTTCGGCGTTCATTGCTTCGCCTCTTCCTCGTTCAACTGCTTCTGCCAAATTGGGACCGCCTGTTGCAAAGCCTCCATGTCAATGAAGCCAGCGATGCTTGTGTCGTCGCCCTTGCATTCGGTAGCAAACTGGCTGGCGAGCTCCTTCACCTGGGCGCAGGTTGATTCAAAGCCGTCCTCGGCAAAGGTCAGGGCGACGGTGCGGTAGAAGCTGAACAGGTGCTTTTCGTTTTCGTGGACCGGATAGTTGTCGTCGATGCCGTCGCTACAGAGGAAAACCGCCACGGGCGGCGGATTAGCTACATGGAACGAAAAATGAAAGCGGGCGCGTTTGGCGGCGTCCCTGTCGCTTATGGAAGCCGTGCGGTTCATGAAGCATCTGTCGTCCCATGGCACAGGCTGGCCGTAGGTGCCGTCTGGGTAAAGCGCGGTCAGGCGTCCGTCGCCTATGTGGATGCCGAACCAGAAACCATCGGTGGCTGCGGCGGCGATCAGGGTAGTGGCATAGGCATGGTGGAGGCTTTGTGATTTTGCATATTGAGTGCTGTATTCTTTGTCCGCGCCTTTCAATTCTTCTTCGGTAAAGGGGGAACCCGCAAAGTCGTCGGCAACAAGTTTGTGCCACAGCCTTATTAAGCCGTCGCGTATCAGGCTTTCTTTCAAACATTTTTCCGCCTGTTCCTGCGAATATTTTTCTTTGCCTTTTTTTTGCCCGTTGAGGTACTCCACGCATTCTTTTAAACCCCTGACGGCACAGTCAGCCGCAATCCATGCGCCAGTTGCGCTGCGGAAACAGTTGCCGTCGCTCAGGCCGTCGGCAACGACGGCGATCGACATATCGGGGTTCGTCTCATGGGCGGAAGCGTCCTGGCATTCCTTGCCATCCTTTGTATGGGCAATGCCGGTAGCCGTGACGGCAAACGACCGATAGGCGTTCATTATTTTCCGCTACCAGTCCTTGTCGTCGTTGTCGGGGGACTCGGCAATTTCCTCCTGGTATTCCTGGATGATGTCGTCGAACTCCTCCTGCTTCTGCTCCTCGCCGCTGTCCGCGTCTGCGGTGGAACCGTCCACCTTGCCGCCTTTGGTCCCGAACCTGGTGGCGTTGATGGAGACAAACTTGATCATCTGCTTCAGCACCTTCGCGTTGTGGACTTCAATCACCCTTTCCGCTTTGCCCGTGAATTTCTCAAGCACGCCCTTGTCGGCGTCGTCGCCGATTGCGACCGCGACCTTTACCGCAACCCTGAACCAGTTGTTTTCCCACAGCTCCGCGAGGGGCCTTTCCCACTCATCATTCGGCATCCCGTCTGAAAGGATGAAGATGGCCGGCGCGAACGAGCCGGTCACTTCCTTCAAAAAAGCCTTCGAGGAAAGTTTGCTGTCCAGCTCCCTGCATGCCGCACCCAGGTCGGTTGAAGGGACTTCGGCGTTCAGGAAGTTCCAGTTGAACTGGCCGGCTTCGATGGGGCCGTTTTCTGTTATCCACCTCGCCCCCGAGGAAAATTCCAGTGCGGCGATTTTTACCTCCGCCTGCGTGTTCTGTTCCGCCACTTCCTTGACGGCGGGGATGACTTCCTGGATCGCCGTGTTCACCGACCCTATCTTGCTCCCGTTCATGCTGCTTGAAGTGTCGATGACAAAAAACAGCACCATCGTCCTTCTGGGTTTTTTGATTTTGTCCGTCAGGCTCATTTTGCCCTCCTTATCTAAACCGTTATATGATCTCGGCGCTTGCCTTGCCGAAGTTAATTTTTATCCCTTTTTTGAGCGTCAAAGCGGCGTTAGGGGAAACTGCCGATGTGCCGCCCCCGTCAGTCACCGTCCAGTTTTTGGAGGACACGTTTTTAAGTTCAAACCCGTTTCCATTAGCCGCAACTGTGCCTTCAAGCGTTTCAAAATCTTCCGAGTCGTTTTCGGTGTGGCATGTGTAGAGTTTTGTCCTCTGGTGGATGGGCAGGTTGAACCGGTAAGTTTTGACGTACATCGGGAACTTGTTTTTATTTCTGCACCCCGGGCAGGGGTTTGGCTTTAGTGGGTCTGCAAAGTACACTTCGCCGCAGGGGCATTTGTAGACCTCGGAGCGCATTCTGATGAACAGGCGCAGCCATTCCTGTTCGATGATTCTTTTGGAGGGATTTTTCAGCACGTCCTTGCTAAAGGCATTGACGAATTCTTCCTGTAGGTAAGCAGGCAAAAAAGGCCATTTCGTGAGCGCCCCTTCGTGGAGGCCCTTGACTGGTATGTTGGACTTGTCTTTCGGGTCGAATATGAAAACCGGGTTTTCGCCGTATATTTTCCTGTCGTTGGCCGTGCCCATGAACGCGGGGTAGGCGGCCTTCCCTTCGAGCGGGTGGTTGTTCGTCCAAAGCAGGAACAGCACAACCGAAAGCGAGAAGCGGTCGGTCAGGATGTCCGGCTTCGCGCCCTTTGCCACGATCTCGGGCGCCATGTAACTGGTAGTCCCGTCAACGCCTGAACTTTTGCCGTGCTCGGAAACATTGTCGTTGTCACAGATAAGCACGTCGCCGTTTTTGGGGTTGATGAAAAAGTTGCCGTCGCTCAAGTCCTGGTAGCTGTAGCCCCTGTTATGCAGTTCCCTGAACCCTGCCGTTATGTGCAGGGAGGCGTTGCACATTGCAGTTATGCTTTCAAAGCCCGTTTCGGCAAGCACAAACTTGCTGAAGTTCTTGTATTCGTCCGGTGCAAGGTCCATAACGTAACCAAAATCCATGCCGTGGTGCTCTGTGATGTCTTCGGGCCATAAAAAAGCCTTTGTTGGCCTACCCTTTTTAATGTTGTTTTCGAGGTTAGCATAAAACTTGTCCGGCGACTTTAGTTTTTTGCCCGAGTACCACTTGAGCGCCTTTGCCTGCCCGTTGTAATCGACCCGGTACACCGCGCCCTGACCGCCTTCGCCCAGCTTTTGGGCTACGGTCACTTTGTTGAAGTTCTTTGTCTGGATGGTGTAGCCTTTGGGCAGGTCTGGCATTGATAGTCTCCCATGTTTTAATAATCACGCATCAAAGTAGGGGCTGCCCTGTTCAGCGGCTTTGGTATACCAATAAGCTGCCTTCTTAAGGTCTTTGGAAACACCGTCCCCTTCCTCGTACTTCTCACCAAGAGCAAACTGCTCTTTGGCATTCGTTGGATTGCTGTTCATAATAATCTCCTTGCCTAAAAGTTTATTGCCCTTGTATTAACCTTCGTCGTCCCTACCACCCATTACTTCCGTATCTTTTCCAACTGCTGTCTGGCAATGGCAGCAAATTGATCATTAGGGTTTTCTTGTATGATAGCTTCAAATTCAGCAATAGCACGCTTATTGTCGCCTTTTGACATATAAACAAGAGCACGGTTAATTAGTGCTGGTGTATTATCAGGTTCAAGCTGTAATGATTTATTCAAATCTAATAGCGCTTGAACAAATTCTTTTTTTCCGGCATACGCGCTACCTCTTCCCATATACCCTAAAGAAGAATTTGGATTTAGCTCAATTACTTTATTATAATCTGTAATGGATTTGTTGAACTCAGCTTCCATGTGATAAGCATTTCCTCGAGCGGAATACGCCAAATCAAAATCTGGATACATATCAATTACTATGGAAAACTCTTCGATTGCCTTCTTGTAATTATCTTCCCCAAGATAATTGTTACCACACTTAAAATGCTCTGAGGTCAATGCAGCGGTTTCATCATTCAACCTTTGTTTGCTTTTTTGATCATTCGTATCTCTATTCTCCCTGCCAAACTCAGGGTTCAAATAGACTGCCTGATCAAAGTCTTCTTGGGCTTTATCCTCATCGCCTTTTTTCTCGTATGCTTTACCACGGTTAAAATATGCTGAGGCATAACCTGGATTTAACCGAAGCGCCTCGCTGTAATTCACGATGGCTTTGGCAAAATCGCCTTTTTTGTAAAATTCATTGCCCTGCTTTAAATAATCTTCAGCACTACGTGTCATTGTTAGCCTCCTTTTTGTAGCATTTAATAAAAAACTACTTTTTGCCTAATTCAGCTAAGTATTCATCTTCAAACCCGGCATCCCTTAATAATTGCTCAAACAAATTAATACACTTTGAACAACCACCGTTCATCTTTAGATATGTATATGCAGACAAATTCATCATTAGGAGTGATGCAGGATTGCCATTATTATAACCTTTGCTATCAAGCCATTCTTCAATTGAAGGTCCAAGACTCTCGTCGTTCAATATTGGACGAACTTTAAGGCATGATGAGCATAATTCATCTTTTTCTACTTTCCGCATATTCTTCTTTTCCCTTTATGTGGCAGACCATTTCTTTTATTTTCCGTATTAGCTCCATAGCAACCTAAAAAATGGCCAGCAAAACAACTTCTTTATTGCTCATCCCTCCATAGCATCTCTCAAAATTTGTTTTTTCTCACTTGTTTTTACCATGTCAATAGGCTTTTTTCCGGAAAAACCAGAAGTTGATGCGTTTAAATCAGCACCTTCATAAATAAGGTATCTAAGTACCTCTAGATCATTTTCTTTTTCTTCCTTTGAAGGCTTTCTTTCAGCAGCATAGTGTAAGGGTGTCATATCATCTTTTGCTCCTCTCCCATTAATATCTGCACCATTATTGACAAGAAGTTTAATAACTTCCACAGGAACACAAAAAATTGCTGCATAATGCAGAGGTGTATTGCCAACAGCATTTTTTGCATTGACATCAGCGCCTCGTGCAATTAAATACCTCACAATTTCAATAATGTTTTTTGAATTTCGTGATAGACTCCAACCCCAATTAGTAGCAGCTAAATGCAATGGCGTCGCGAAAGCCTGATTACTGTCTTGCGCTACAACCGAGACACCTTTTTCTTCGACAAAGTATTTCACATCCTCAATACTTCCCTGAACTACAGCCTCAAAAATATCGCTATATTTTGACATCACTTTTACCCCTTTAAAAAATAAAGCATAGTAACGACCTTCCTAAAATGAAAAGTCGATTTCTAATAAATCAACACGGTTTACTGTCCAAATTCCTTTTTTATCTAAACATGACGTTAACGTACTTTTTTGCATCTGGGTTTTTTCTTACCCATTCTGGATCTGTAACTGGAGGAGAGTATCTCCTAAGAACATTAGCGCATATCATTAACCACTCTGGCGGCTTTTCTGGGGGAGAGATATTGGAATCTATTACTAAATGAGGTAAGTGATGAATCATATAGTTTTTTTCCAAAAATCCACCTTCTGAAGGGTATTCGTCTTCATAAAATGAATTAAGAAAATGCAATGCTTCAGGTTTAATATAATCAAAAAATTCTATCGTACCCAGCAAAAAAGGAGCAAATCCATCTTTATAATGATAAGATTGCCATACCCCTTTTGACGTTTCAGCTTTTTTTGGGTCAATTCCACTGCCATCTTTCTCATCATTAGGGAACTTATTTGGGTAAATAAAGATTTCAGCACTATGACTTTCGTATTTATCCGTGAGACGAGCAGATCCACATTTATAACCCTTAAGAGTTAATGCCATGCAGATATCCTTTATCATTGGATATAAAGAACTGTTTTTTATTGCGGTATCTGTTTCAATTGATGCAAAACCAGCAACAGTTTTCGGGTCAGCTCTTTTTTCAGCAGCTTCTTTGAATCTTTTACTTGTTTCTTCAATTTCTGCCAATATTTCTGCCTTTCTTCCAGCAACATATTCAGCGCTTGGTTCATCGCTTGGCAGTATCTTTTTTATGGCTTTTCCAATAGATCCTAAAAATCCCATTTTAGTACTCCTTTTTATTCCCTATCATTGCTTACGGCTAACGCTTAAAGCTTTGCCAAAAATGAGGCTCAAACAATTTGAGCAAAACAAACGATAAGCTACAGCTCCGGATTCGGCCGCAGCCGCTTTGCCACTTTATCTTCGTAACTTCTGCCTGAATAATTTGCGCAATACTTCCAATTGTCGCTGGACAAGCATCTGTTTTCTTTGTCATAGCCGGATTGGCTTGTTCCGAAAAATACGCATTGACTGTATTTTTCATCGAAATAAGGACACATTACTGTTGCCATCTTTCTCTCCTTTCTCCGGTGTTTAAAGTCCACCGCGACTTAATTTTTTCTGCCCAACGGACAGTTTAATAATGAAGTTGTTCAGAAACTAAAGTTTCCGAACAACTCTAATATCCAAGCCCTATACAACACTTTGTCTTTCATTTTTTGAAATTGACCTTTCGCCAGGCATTGGAAAAGCGTCTTTGTCCTGTATCTTCAAAAGCTGTCGGGCGGTATGTAAGAGATCATCTTTTCTTTCAGTTGGCAGTCCCTTGAATACCCTGCTTAAATACTCAAGATTATTATTTTCGTCCACTTTCATCCCATAATTCCGAAAATTGCATTGTAATATAATACATAGTTCTCTAGCAATATGTCAACAGTTAAACTTGTTTCTCTGCAATTCGTATGGTAGTTTATGTGAAATGTCGGTAAATGAGCGGTTAAAGATGTTAAGGCAAGCCCTAAACCTGTCCCAAAAGGTTTTCGCCAAAAGCGTTTTTATCAGCACAAGTCATTACACCTTAATAGAGACGGGGAAAAGAAGGATAAAAGACTCATTCCTCGACTCCGTTTGCAAAATATACAATGCCAACAAGGAATGGCTTTTGACAGGGCAAGGGGATATGTTCCTGAATGAGCCGCCGGACGTGAAATTAGAGGAACTCATAGACATTTTTAAGCGGTTGAACGGCCATTTTCAGGGCTATATCCTGGACCAGGTGAAGAACCTCGAAAAACTGCAGAAAAAGGAGCCAAAAGGTGCCAGGCACTGAATTTCCATATTATTGTCATATTGTTGATAGTATATTCGCAAAATGCTGATTGTCAATAGGATTCTGTACTTTTAGCCTATAAAATATGGACTTAAAGCACATATTCATCAGCAATCTGAGGAAATTTAGGAATAGCAAAGGAATTTCGCAAATGAAGCTGGCGGAAATGTGCGATACCGCCACCAGCTACATAGGGGAGATCGAGATTGGACGCCGTTTTCCTTCATTAAAACTTATTGAAAAAATCAGCAAAGTCCTTGGTGTAGAACCATACCGGTTTTTCATGGGAGAAATCAACAATAGTCAAGGTGAACTGGACGAAACGATTACCGCTTTAGCCAATTTGCCCGACGGGATAAGGCTAAATATCATAAACCGGATAAGCGTTGGCTTTTCTGCACCTGATGAAACAGGGCGTCATGTGTGAGGCAAGACAAACTTCGCTTGAGCTAATACACTATGAATCAGGGGGAACAATATGCCTATTGAAACCATGACCCTGGACGAGAAACTTGCCATATCAAACAAGGCTTTTGAATTGC
>JGI24702J35022_10001874_pt1 | contig 12935 bp, 11 predicted proteins | sample TergutTh196P4_FD_35022 | JGI IMG/M metagenome (IMG submission 35022)
TATAGCGTATCTGTTCTCTACGTCTGACAAAACAGTCCAATATCCTTTATATAAGAATGCTGACACCAGCAATCCCAGTTCCAATCCGTTTCAGGAAGAGCTTGACGCAGGATGGGCGTTCATAGGAGGTCTTGGTTCAGCCAATTTTAAATTTGGAAGTGTCGGTGGAGATGCTGTAGTAGCGGCTTATCATCGGGATGCTGCAACGAGTTCTGTAGAACCGACTGGTCAAAAGTACAATGAATACACTGAAATTGTTTTGGGTGAAGAAACATCAAAAGTAGGCCCATATACACCATTTTATATCCAAGGAGACTTTGGTACTACTACGACTAATGGCGATCCGGCTTACTTTACTTTTAATCATGCTGGATATGTACTTGACGGTATAACATTCCGTTCCGGTAATGAAACCGGTAGGAAAGACCAATTATACTTTGCTCTCTCTTCGGATGAGAATAATTCTTTCGACCGTTTTTATTTGAATTTTGCCGATAATTATATAGAATCATACAAGGCTGCAGAAGATGCGATAAAAATGGCGACAGCTTTTGCTAACAGGCCAACTGTATGGAGTGTACAGGATGAAACGAATGCCCGGCTGGTAGTGAATGGTCTTCCGATGAAAGAAGGTGAAAGAGCAGTCCGGATGGGATTTTCTGTTCCCAAAGCCGGAGATTATACGATTTCATTAAATCCGTTACGCCAACAAGACGTAAAGAATGTGATTCTGGCTGATAATATTACCGGTAAAAAAATTGATTTGCTTCAGTATCCGTATTCGTTTAGTACAGGTACTGTTGTTAATGAAAATGAAAGGTTTGTATTATATATTAACGGCTCTTACCTCGGAATTCCGTCGATAGGATCTGATGGTCTTTACGCTTATGTGAAAGATAATTTATTGACGGTAAAGAATTTATCGGAAGGTGATAGGGTTCGGGTCTTGGATCTGACTGGTCGTACAGTCGCTTCGGGCAACGCTTCCGGGAAGGAATTTTCTGTTGCTTTGAGTCAGAAAGGTGTTTATGTTGTGAATGTGAAGGGTGGAAAAACGTCTGTACTTAAAGTTCTGAATAAATAATGTTTACAAATCATACTGTAATTAAACAATTAACACAACTCAACTCACTATATAAAAAACTATTTATTATGAATATTAAGTCAAGAATCATATCATTATCACTAATAATTGTTCTTTCGATATTTTTAAGCGGATCTGTTTATGCTCAGGGCGTGTTTAAAAATCAGGCGACGACTACTGAAGAAAGTTCTGAAACTAACACAGGTATCTTCAAAGCGGGACCTGCTCCCGGCGACGGCGACGGTGTCCAACCTCCAGGTAGCACGCCGGTTGGTGAAGGTTTAGCCATTCTTAGTTTGCTAAGCGGAGCTTATTTTATGCTTAAAAAAAGAAATACAAAAAAATAAACATGAAGCTTAATATTAAAGTATTTTCTTTGTTGCTGTTGCTTTGTGCGACTTCGTGTACTTCTTACAGGAATGTACCTTATTTTCGGACAAACGGAGATACCAAAGAGTTTGAAATGCAATCTTATGCTGCGAAAAGTGTGGTTCGTATTCAGCCGGATGATGTATTAGCCATTGCGGTTAATGTGGTAGGAGAGCCCAAGATAGCGATAGATTATAATTTACCCATTCAACCTTCTGCTACGAGTCTTGATGGAGCAGAAAATACTACGGAGGAAGGGGCAGGAAGACAAACTTACCTCGTTTCGAAAGGTGGGGAAATTGATTTTCCAACTTTGGGTTGGGTCAAAGTAGCAGGTTATACGCAAGAGGAATTACAGGAATATATTAAGGAATTACTTCATGAACGCATGATAGCAAATCCCATCGTGACCGTTCGTCTGATGAACTTTAGAATATTGGTCACGGGGGAAGTGAATAGACCCGGTGAAATAATTGTAAAAAGAGATCGGATTGACATATTCGAAGCNTTGACTATGGCAGGAGATCTGACTATTTCCGGTAAACGNACAAATGTCACTGTNCGTCGTCAGTTACCGGATGGTACATTTCGATATGTAAAATTAGATATAAGTAAGGCGGATGTTACGACGTCCCCTTACTTTTATCTTCGNCAAAATGATTTGGTTTATGTACAACCTAATAAATCAAGGACTTTGCAATCGGATATGTCTATCTGGGGTACCATCATAAGTGCAGCTTCTTTTCTTATGAGTATAGCTACATTTGTGATAGTAAATACGAATCGTAAATAATGAAATAATTTATAAAATGGAAAATACAAATCATAAAGAGTCAAAATCAAAGTCCAGAGAGGTCGATTTTCAATGGTTTATATTTGGTTTTCTTACTTATTGGCAAGGGTTTTTACTGTCGGTTGTCGTATTTTTTCTTATTGGTTTTTTCTATTTGCGATATTCCACTCCGGTTTATGAAGTAGCGTCGAAAATTGTTGTAAGAGATAGCAGGAAGGGGGGAGTTAGCAATAGCGAACTTGCTTTCTACGAAAGTATAGGTTTTCTACAAGCTAACAGTATTGTGGAAAACGAAATGAAGGTTTTGGAGTCGCGAAATCTGATAGAATCCGTAGTTTTGGAAAATGAACTTTTCATACGATATATAGTTAAAGGAAAGTTTAAAGATACGGAATTATACGGAATTTCTAATCCTTTTTACAGTTCAACTCCCGTTAAGGTTTTTGCGGATCAGAAAATTATTTCTTCTATACGAGGGGAACTTGTGTTTAAAGTTTTTGTCGGAGATAATTCTACTATTCGGGTGGAGGGAAATTACGGCACTAGTATTTTTGAGAGCGAATTTACTTCTCTTCCCGGAGTTCTTGAAACGCCTATCGGTGAATTACTTTTATTGCCGGGCGAAACGACGGTTTTAAAGAAGCAATATCCTTTGGAAATCAGGATTGTTCCGCCTTTGTCGGCAGCTCTGCGTTATGCGGGAATGCTAAATGTGATATTGGCTGATAAGAATACAACCATTGTAACTTTATCGTTAAGAGAAATACATAGAAAACGAGGTGAAGATTTTTTGAAGACATTGATTGATTTGTATAACAAGGATACAATGGCTGATAAAAACAGGGCGGCAAAAACAGCCTCGAAATTTCTGGAGGAACGTATAGAAATAATGGGTAGAGATTTGCAAGATGCCGAAAAACTTGTTGAAGATTATAAAAGAGAAAATTCTATTACCGATCTTGGTCTTCGGACAAGTTTGGTTGTTGGTGAGGACAATGAGTGGCAAAAAAGAGTTGTTCAGATAGAAACACAGAAAATTATGCTTTCTTATTTGTTGGAGGAATTGAATAAAGGATATACACAGCTTATACCTCCCGCTGGAGTAGTTGACGGCCCGTTAATTACCCTTATTCAACGATACAATGCATTTGTTTCTGAGCGTGAACGATTATTGAATAGTGTAAAGCCTAATGCCCCGATTATAGGAAGGCAGAATGATCAAATAGCTTCTCTTAGAGAAAATATCCGTACAAGCATAAACGGTTTAATGTTTTCTTTGAATAAGCAGGCGAATGAATCTTCTGATTTTAATTCCAAATACGCAGCTGATATTCAGGATATTCCTCGTCGTGTACGCGAATTGGAAGATTTGGAACGTGCACAGAATATTAAAGCAGAGTTATATACAACCTTGCTTACCAGAAAAGAAGAAATTGACCTTACTGTAGCAATTATGGCGCCGAGTGCACTTACCTTGGAAGACCCTTTGGCTTCGTATGTGCCGGTAGCTCCTAATCGATTCATGATTTATTTGTTGTGTTTAGTCGGAGGTCTTATTTTTCCTTTCATAATCATTGCAGTACGTGAGATGTTGAATTTCAGGCTGTCGCAGGAAAGTGAAGTCAATCGTTTCTCAGATGTGCCGGTTATTATATCCTTGCCTTTTATAAAGAAAATAAAAGAAAGTATAGTTGTCACTCCAAATGCAACAACGCCAATCGTAGAACGTTTCCGATTATTACGAACCAATTTGCAGTTTATTTTCGGCGCTGAAAAGAAATCAATTTTGTTGACTTCTACAATCAGCGGTGAAGGTAAGACATTTATTTCCATGAATTTGGCAATGACATTTTCATTGAAATACAAAACGGTGTTAGTCGGTTTGGATGTTCGTCGTCCAAAGATGAATTCTTATCTTGGTTTGCCGAATAAAAAAGGTTTGATATCTTATATATTAGGAGAAGAAACAGATATTGATAAATTGATAACAAAGAATGTAAACGGTTCTAACCTGGATATTTTAGTCTCGGGACCTGTTCCTCCCAATCCGAATGAATTATTGATTGACAGAGCATTGGATGAATTATTCGCTGAGCTTCGTCAAAAATATGAATACATTATTATTGATAGTTCTCCGGTGGGTAGCGTTTCCGACGCTTTTCTATTGAACAGGGTTTCGGATGTTTCTCTTTATGTGATGCGAGGCGGTCTCACTCCTAAATCAGCAATATCATTAGTTAATAATATTTATAGAGAAAAACGTTTGAATAATTTGAATCTTGTATTGAATGGATTTAATGAAGGAAAACGTTATGGCTATGGCTATGGCTACGATTTTGGTTACGGTTCCAGATATGGTTACGGCTATGGGTATGGCTACGGTTACGGTTATGGCTATGGGTATGAATCCAAGTCTGACTAATAATTATTAAGATAAATTTAAATAAAAAAATATGAAAAGAGTATTTAATTCATTATTCGTACTGGTTTTATTAGCGGTTTCATTTCCTGCTTTAGCTCAGGAAGATGGTAGTTTGTCTGAAATAACATTAAGAAAAGCTCATCGCGATAATTGGTATATATCTATTGGTCCGAGTGCTAACTTCTTGTTTGCTGAACAGGATAAAGCAAAATCCCCTTTAGACAGGGTGAAATTGGGTGGTGAACTTTCGATTGGAAAGTGGTTTAATCAAAATACAGGATTTAGTTTCAATGTAGTAGGCGGTGGTCTTAAAGGGTTTAATTTCACTGAGGCGCCTTTTGAAACGGGATATTATACGACTCCCAAGGAGGAGCATCTCTATTCGCAGGATTTTGGCGGTCCCGGTCATCCGATGGGAGGTCCGTTCCGTAATGCAAGTGGAGTGTGGAATAAAAAATACACCCGCATTACGTCAAAAGACGGCTACGAAGGTTTTTGGCAAGAGTATAATTTTGTTACTCCTACGTTTGATATAATGGCTAATGTAACGAACCTTTTCCGTGGATATGCTGTGGATAACGGTTGGTTTGAGCTTATTGGCTTTTTTGGTTTGGGTGCTAATCTTGCTTTTGATAATGGTTATTCTACTCCCGATTTCTGGTGGTTGGCCGGACGAGTCGGTATGCGTGTTAATTTCAATGTAAGTCAGAGTGTGGCTATTTATCTTCAAACGGCAGCTTATGCCACTGACCCTGAATTTGATGGTTATAAAGGAACGGCTGTCGGTGATTTGTATGGAATTGCATCACTGGGTTTACAATATACATTCAACAGGAAAGTATCTTCTTTCGAAAAACTAACTATCGACGAACTTGACCGTTTGAATCGCAGGGTAAATGAAAACCGCGATTTGATTGAAAATCATCAAGATATTCTGGAACGTCAACAAAGGTTGATAGATAAGTTGGGTACTTATCAGCCTGTTACCGAGAGACCAGTAATCGTTCAAGGCGGCAGAGGGTTACCTGAATTTATTCGTTTTGCTTTGGATTCTTATGCTATTCAAAAATCTGAATATACTAAAGCCTCCGATGCTGTTGACTTCATGAAAAATAATCCGGATGCTAAAATCCTATTGATTGGTTATGCAGATAAACGGACAGGTAGCACTACCCACAATTTAAATCTGAGTAGAAGACGTGTTGAAGCGGTTAAAAATGAAATGGTACGCCTTGGTATTAATGGAAATCGTATTAATACAGAATACAGAGGTGATAGAGAACAACCTTTTGGTATCAATGAATGGAACCGTGTTGTAATGATGATTGAAAGAANGTAATAATAATTTGATAAAGTAGAAAAGTTTATAAATTTGTGTATAGACATGGATTTATAAACTTTTTTACTTTATAGCATGAAAGTTCTATAAAAAATTAATGAGATGAAGCGCTTATTATATATAATTCTGGATTTGTTGATCGTGTACGGAAGTTTTCTTTTTTCTTATTTATTACTATCCCAATTAGAACGACTTGACGATTTTCACCAGAATTTTGAGGCATTCAAAGTAGTAATGCCTTTTATTGGAATATTTTACGTTGTTTTGATGTATATTTTTGGATTGTATAACATCACCCGTGAAAATATCAATGAATTAATTTATACGGTTTTTCTGATTTCCGTCTTACTGACGATAAGTGTTATGGGGATTGGCTTCTTTGTTCGAGGCGCTGCGTTGGCTTTCCCGCGAAGCGTTATTCTTATGTCTGCCCTTTTCTATTTTGTATTTTTGTCTTTTTGGCGGGTACTCACAGTGCTTATAGACAGAAGAGGAGGAGTTAAGAAAATAACTATTATTGGAGATAAAGATTCCAAGTTGTCTGAGGCCATTACAAATAAATATAATCATCAGTATAAAATTGAAAATAAATGTGATGATTTTGATGTTTCAACCGATTTTGAGATGATAATCAAATCGGTTGATGAAGTATTTATGTCGGCCGATATTCCTCAGAGAATACGAAGGAAAATTTTATCACTTTCGATATGTCATAAAAAAGGGGTGTTTTTTATACCTGAGTATTTTGATTTGAGTATTATGGGGGCAACGTTTAACAAGTCGGACGATATACCCACTTATCAGATTAATTATATTGAACTTTCTCCGGAAGATGAATTTCTTAAGCGTATAGTAGACATCATGTTGGCATGTGTGGTCTCGATTGTCGCTTTACCGTTTGTAATTGTTGCTGCTCTGTTGGTTAAGTTGGATGGAGGTCCGGTCATGTATTCTCAAGAACGTTTAACGAAAAACAATAGATCTTTTAAAATATTGAAATTCAGGACAATGATTCCCGATGCGGAAAAATTATCCGGTCCGGTGTTGGCAGGTGAAGACGATCCGCGAATTACAAAAATCGGAAAATTATTGCGTTTAATCCGAATGGACGAGTTACCTCAACTGATTAATGTTTTCAAAGGAGAGATGAGTTTTGTAGGTCCGAGACCCGAACGTCCGTTTTTTGTAGAACAATTTGGACAGGAAATTCCTGAATATCATTACCGTTTGGCAGTTAAAGCCGGTTTAACCGGTTTGGCGCAGTTGGAAGGAAAATACAATACAAGCGTAGAAAATAAATTGCGTTACGATCTGATTTATATTAATAATTATTCGCTTTGGCGGGATTTTTTGATTATCTTGCGAACCATAAAGATCTTGTTTATGAAAAGCAGTACGGAAGGAGTAAGTGCTAAGTAAAAATAATAATGATATGAACGAAGCGAAACTGTTTCAAATTCCAAAAATATTGGACGAAAGGGGAAATCTTTCGTTTATAGAGAGAGGAAATGACATCCATTTCGATTTCAAACGGGTTTATTGGATATATGATGTTCCCGGAGGTGAAATACGGGGAGGACATGCTTTCAGGGAACAAGAGGAAATTATTGTTTCGCTTTCCGGAAGTTTCGATGTGGTTTTACACAATGGAATGACAGAATGTCTATTCTCATTAAATCGTTCTTTTGTAGGACTTTATGTACCGAAAATGTATTGGCGGAGTATGCAGAATTTTTCTACCAATGCAGTTGCTATGGTCTTGGCTTCCACATTTTACGATGAGAACGATTATATCCATGATTTTGAAACTTTTCTTAAAATGCAAAATAAAAATGCTTGATTCTACTATTTTTAATTGTAATGTATTAACTTTGCCTAAAATACACAACCGGGCAGGGAATATTACCGCTTTGAATAATTCTGTGGATATACCGTTTGACATAAACCGGGTGTATTATTTGTACGATGTTCCGGGTGGTGAAGACCGCGGCGGTCATGCCCACAAGGAATTACAGCAGTTGATCGTTGCTGTGAGTGGAAGTTTTGACATAACGATTGATGATGGGCGCAACAAAAAGACCATTTCTTTGAATCGTCCTTACTATGGTTTACATGTCATACCTGGAATTTGGAATGATTTAACGAATTTCTCCTCAGGAGTGATCTGTTTGGTTTTGGCATCTCACGAATATGACGCCAATGATTATATTAGAAATTATGAAGAATTTATACAAATGAAGAAACTATGCAAATAAATGTTACAGAATATCTGGATAGAACGGCACAGTTATTTCCTGATAAAATAGCGATTGATGATATTTATAGATCAATGACTTTTAGTCAATTGCGGAAGCAAGCGCGGGTGCTTGCAGGACTCATTATCGAGCAAGGTTTATTGAACAAACCGGTTGCGGTTTTTATGCAGAAAGGATGCGACTTAGTCGTTAGTTTTGCAGCCATCAATTATTCCGGGAATTTTTATGTTCCCATTGATATGAAATCGCCGGAAAATCGTATTAAAAATGCTTTTGATTCGCTTAATTCAAGGGTAGTCATAACGAATCAAGCCAATTATGACAGGCTGAATTCATTTTTTGACGGAAAAATTATCCTTATAGAGGATGCCGAACAATCTGTTTCCGTGCCGGACGATTTGATTCAGTCGCAATTGGAACGGGTGATTGATACGGATCCGGTTTATTCGATTTTTACTTCCGGTTCGACCGGAAATCCTAAGGGAGTAGTTATCTCTCACCGAGGAGTAATCGACTATATCGATTGGGCTATTTCGACTTTTGATGTAAACGAAAAAGCTGTTATTGCCAATCAGGCGCCTTTCTATTTTGATAATTCGACGCTTGACCTTTATCTGATGTTTGGCGCCGGCGCTACGTTGGTACTTGTTCCGGAAGAATATTATGCATTTCCTGCCAAACTGATTGATTTACTCAATGAGAAAAAAATAAATTTTGTATTTTGGGTACCGTTTGTGCTTATCAATGTGGCAAACTATAAATTGCTCGAACAAAAGAAACCTGAATATCTTGAAAAAATTCTGTTTGCCGGTGAAGTAATGCCCAACAAACATCTCAATTACTGGCGTGAACATCTACCTAAATGTCTGTATGCCAACTTATACGGTCCGACCGAAATTACGGTTGACTGTACTTATTATATCGTAGACAGGGAATTTTCCGACGAAGAATCTTTGCCGATAGGGAAACCGTGCAGAAACAGCGGGATTTTAATCCTTACCGACGATAACAGGCTTGCCAAAGTCAATGAAACGGGTGAATTATGCGTCAGAGGTTCTTCTTTGGCAATGGGTTACTACAACGATCCCGGAAAAACGGCAAAGGCTTTTGTGCAGAATCCGCTCAATCCATATTATCCCGAAATTATTTATCGTACAGGTGATTTGGCTTATTGGAACGAGCGTGGTGAAGTGATATACGTAGGCCGCAAAGATTTTCAAATCAAACATCAGGGTTATAGAATTGAATTGGGTGAGATTGAAAATGCGGTTTTAGGTACAAAATTAGTTGATGCGGTTTGTGCTATATATGACAATGATAATAAAGAAATTGTAATGTTTTATCAAGCTGCCGGTGAATTAAATGTAAGCGAATTCCGGAAAAGAATCTTGCAATTTATTCCAAAATACATGGTTCCGACTAAGTATCACCGACTGGAAAAATTCCCGCTCAGTGCGAATGGAAAGGTTGACCGGTTGAAATTGACTGAAATGGTTGTTAATCCCCTTGCCCCCTAAAGGGATAGTATGCAGGGATGAAAAATATTGAAAACATGCGAAGAGAAGTAATTTTAATTCAGATAGAGGATATTTTTCATGATGAGTTGAACGATCCTGAAATCAGGATAACGGAAGATACTACTATGAATGATGTGGAAGGTTGGGATTCGGAGATTCATATTCCATTGATGACTGCTATAGGAAACCATTTCCATATAGAATTTTCATCCGAAGAAATTGTATTGTCGAAAAATATCGAGGAGATGGTTGATATTATTTATGGGAAGTTGATGTGAATGGAAATGAAGACTTTTTTTAAAAAAATATTGCCACGACGTTTAATAGACAGATACATAGAATATCAGAATAATAAAAATAAGTATTTTGACAGTAAAGAAAATCTTGCTTATGCGTATAAGAAAAAGCAAGGACTCATAAATCATGCTGCTGTTATAGAAACTGTAGCAATTAGGGGTTCCAGTGCTGATTATGATTTTTTCCCGCAATACATTGATAATTCATATAATTTAGGATTGTCGAGTACTGATGTATATTCCAATTATCATTTATATTTGAATATCAAGGAAATGCTACCTCATTTGAAAAATGTAGTTTTTTATATGGCAGGGTTTGTATGCGGAATGTCCTTAATAAGGATAAAAGAGAAATACAGGGTAGTTTCTTATAAATATTTTTTTGATATTCCCTACCAGGAGGACGGACTTATTGATGAAACAATAGAACAAAAAATTTTTAAAAAATGTAAAAAAATCAAAGTAAATGTTCCGAATGATTATTGGGGTTATGAAACAAAAAAGTTTTTTGCAACAGGAACGGATGCAGAATCGAGAGCTGAAACCATACTAAGAGAAAACAAGAGAGAACCGGATCAAATGATTTGGATAAAAAAACTAATCGAACAGATCATTGAGGATAAAAAAAATATTTTTATTGTAATTCCTTCACATCCCACAAAATTAAAGGAAAATTTGCTTCCCAAAGAAGAATTGTACAAAAAAACATACGCCCTGTTAAATAATTATAAAGATTTATCCAATGTGCAATTGATAGATTTATATGATTCCGATTTGTTTGATGATTCCGATATGGGCGACAATGATCATTTTAATGAAAAAGGCGCGAAAAAAAGCACAATGATAATAAAGGAATTTATTGACAAAATTCAATAAATGTAGAGATGTAAATTAGAAAAATAATGCCCTCTGTAACTGAAAATAATAAACGTATAGCCAAGAATACAATTTTTTTATATGTAAGATTGTTGTTTTCTATGGCTGTGAGTTTATATACCTCAAGAGTTATCCTGCATGTATTAGGTGTAGATGATTTTGGTATTTATGCTGTTGTGGGCAGTTTTATTATGCTGTTCCTTTTCATTAACAGTGCGATGACGGGTGCAACTGCTCGATTTCTTACTTTTGAATTGGGTACCAATAATCAAGAAAGGCTAAAGAAAACTTTTTCCGCTTCATTGAGTGTTCATCTGATCATTGTATTCATAATAATTGTCTTGGGAGAAACTGTCGGGTTATGGTATTTGGAAAACAAGATGGTTATTCCCGAAGGAAGAATGATTGCCGCAAGATGGGTGTATCATCTAGCATTGCTGAATGCTGCGATATTAATTACCCAGGTTCCGTACGGTGCCTCTATTATTTCACACGAGAAGATGGATGTGTATGCTTACATTGAAATATTGAATGTGTGTTTAAAATTGTTGATCGTTTATTTATTGTTGATAGGAAATTTTGATAGACTTATTCTTTATGCCATACTTACTTTATGCGTTACCATTGTAATTACGGTGATATATAGAATCTATTGTAAAAAACATTTTGAAGAAAGCAGATCCAGGTTTTCGTTTGACAAAGCAATCATCTATCCGATTTTTTCCTATTCCATGTGGAATTTATTGGGCAATATGGGATACACTTTCAGCAAACAAGGAATAAATATAGTATTAAATTTATTTTTTGGTGTAATGTTAAATGCGGCTTATGGAATAGCATCTCAGGTGGGTACGGCAATCAGTTCATTTTCCATGGATTTTTTAACGGCGGTAAAACCCCAAATCGTTAAATACTATGCGAAAAATGAAATAAGGGAAATGGAAAACTTGATAATTAATGCAACCAAGTATTCTTTTTTATTGCTTATTGCTTTCTCCTTACCGATTATTTTGGAAACGAATTTTGTCCTTAATATTTGGCTGAAAAATGTACCGGAATATGCCAATATTTTTTGTCAATTATTTATAGTAATTGTGATAATAGATATTCTGCGAATGAATTTAACTTATGGAATTATGGCAACAGGTAACATGAAAAATTTTAGTATTGTAACCGGAACACTTGGTTTATTGGCTCCGGTAACTGCCTATTTGTTATTGTTGGTTGTTAAGAATGTCCATATCCCTATGCTAACGATTATTTTTATATATGTGATAGGACTTTTTGCTAATCTGTTTATAATAAAATCATTGATAAAATCGTTTTCGATTGGAAGATTTTTAAAACAAATTTTTCCGCCTTGTCTGACCATATTGTTCGTGTCGTCTATATTACCGGTGTTTATACATTCTTCTTTGGAAGAAGGTTGGGTGAGGTTGATTCTGGTTGTTTTGTCATCTGTAATAGTTATTGCTGTTCTAACCTATTTTCTTGCATTAAGTAAAAAAATGAGAGAAAAGGTTTTAAGTTATTTATGTCAAAGATTGGTACTTGTAAGGAAATAAAACAGTAGATTGGATACAAAAGATTCATATAAACAAATTGTCAAATCGTTCGGTCTTTTCGGCGGAGTGCAGGTTTTTGATGTTATCATCGGCCTGGTTCGCTCCAAAATTCTTGCCGTATTGTTGGGAACAGTCGGAGTTGGTTTGAACAACTTGATACACCAACCTTTGAATCTGATTAGTACGGCTACCGGTTTAGGAATTGGTTTTGCAGGAATTCGTGATATTGCTGCGGCTAATAAAGAAAATGATGACGAAAAAGTTGGTAAAGTGATGGTTACTGTCAAGCGATGGGCTTGGTTGACAGGGATTTTCGGTGCTTTGGTTGTTATTTTCTTTTCTCCGTTGTTGTACAAACTGACTTTTAATAAAGAAGATATAGGCATTGATTATTCGGGTGATTATAAGGATTTTATATT
>JGI24702J35022_10001876_pt1 | contig 12932 bp, 7 predicted proteins | sample TergutTh196P4_FD_35022 | JGI IMG/M metagenome (IMG submission 35022)
TAGACAAGATTATGCCATCAAATAAAAAAGGGCAAGCCCTGTGTATGTGTGATATAGAAAATGTCTGGCATACAATAAACTTGGATGGAAACTGGGAGTTATACTCACTGATTAAAAAAAATGCGACATTTTAGTTTGTGCCAAGTAAGGAGTTCTGAATTTGAGACTAAATTGTAAAATTGCGACAGTCAAATCTGTGCCATGTAAGGAGTTCTGAAATTACTATGGCAAGTTTTACCCAAGCCATTTGACATGCTATCTTCAAACGCTCAATCATGCTATTGTCCGTTGGGCAGTTCGCAGATACAAGCGTCTGAAAGGCAGTCTCAAACGGGGTTGGTTATGGCTCATAAGACTTTATCAAAAATCACCGAAGTTCTTCTATCATTGGTGTCGTGGCATTGCTCCTCGTTACTTTAAATTGAAACCGGTCAAGATAAGACGAGCCGTATGAAGGGAGACCCTCACGTACGGTTCTGTGGGGGGACTTGGGGTGAAACTCCTCATGTCTACCCGGCAAATTAGTTCAAAGGTATGAATCAAAAAAAAAGTTGGATTTTCTATTCAACCGATGGCGGCGCCTCTCCCCAACCCAATTTTGTATTTGCCTTGTTACCCATTACCAACACGAGTTTACCGCCATCCTTAATGTCATCATGGCTGAACCACGGCTTGTTCCATTCCTTTCCACTGAGTTTTGCCGATTGCACGTATTTATTGTTGTCGCTACAGTTGATGGCTTCTATCTCAAAATATTTGCCGCCACCCAAGTCTATTTTAACGTATGGAAACAGCGGGCTACCGATGTTGTAGGAAGGCATTCCCGGAGTGACAGGATAAAATCCCATTGCTGAGAAGACCACAAAAGCAGATGTTCCGCCACCATCCTCGTCGCCGGGAACGCCCATCAGGTCATTGCGGAACCATTGTTTGAGCAGGCTGCGAATACGCTTTTGCGTTTTCCATGGCTGACCGGCATAATTGTACAGGTAGGGAATGTGAAGGCTCGGTTCGTTGGCCATGGAGAATTGCCCTACATTGCCTGTGTGGTCAGGCAATTGTGCGAAGAACTCGAATTTGCTCCTTCCCAACGGCTCGCGAAAAGTGGCATCCAAGTTGGCGGCAAACGCTTCAGGCGAACCCATCAGATTGACAAGGTCGGCAAAATTGTGCTGAACATCCCAACGGTATACCCAGCCGTTGTTTTCGTCATAATAATCGCGGGCGCCCATACCTCCCGAAAACCGGTAATCAAACGGTTCGATAAAGTTCCCGTCCTTGTCCTTTGGGTGGAAGAAATGGGTTTTGCCGTTATAGAGATTTCGGTAATTGTACGAACGTTTCAGAAAATATTGGTAGTCATCATCGAGCCCCAGCGATTTGGCTATTTGCGACAGACACCAGTCATCGTAACAGGTTCCCAGCGTAACAGCCACCGGTTGCCGTTTCTCCCAGCGGTTTACATTGCTGATAGATTCCTCTTCACCTGGTGTTAACGCTGGGAAATAACCATTTTCTTTGTAGAAAGCATCCAACTCACCGGCTTCGTCACGTACCCAGGGTATCAGCGTCGATTCCATGATAGCATTGCGACTGGCGGTGTAAGCGGCTTGCAGATCGAAACCGCGTAAGCCTTTACAATAGGCGTCCCAAATCACGGCAACTGCATGGTTGCTGTTCATTCGGTGACTATCGCCCGTGATTTCGGGAAAGGTGGGCATCCAGTTTTCCTTGCTCTGCTGCGCCATGCGGATATACGAATGAATCATGGCAATTTCCATCTCCGGCTCTATAAGGACGCGCAAAGGATGAGCGGCGCGATAGGTGTCCCAAATCCAGTCGTCAGTATAAAATGGCGTACCTCCATCGCTGTGCACAACGCCATCACCATCGAAAGCGCTGAAATAACGACCGTCTTCCGAAATATTAATCATACGTTCGTAAGTACGGTAAAGCGAGGTGTAAAATACCGTTTTGTCATTGTCGCAAACGCCTTTTACTTTGATTTTACCGAGCGTTTTGTTCCAGATGTCGTGTCCTTTTTGCGCCACCTGTTTCCAATCGTAGGTGTCAATTTCGCGTTTCAGGTTTCGGGCAGCCTGTTGTTCGTCAATGAAGGAAACGCCATATCGCAAGCGGATGGTTTTCTCTTTTCCGAAATGGAGTGCCACTGCCTTGTTACGGCCCTGTACCGATGTTTCGTCGCAGATAACGCCTCCATTCTTCAGAACACCGATAGCAACCGGCTTCTGCTCCGTTTCGATACTGACGTACACGCGGGTGTTGTCGCGTCCGATGATTTGATAACCCGATACGCCGGCATCGGTGATGTGCATTGCGCCGTTGCGTGTATTGACCACGATGAAATTATCGCCTTCCTTTTCGAAAGTAATTTCATATACAGCCGACTGATGTGAAGGTGCATAATTCACATACACATGCGCTTCGTCTAAAAACACCGAATAACTGTACGGAGTTATCCTTTCGTGGTCATAGGTGTAATTGAGCACAGGCCGTAGCGCATCTTCTCCTTGTACAGGGCTAATGTTGAATGCCGAACTACCGCGGTGGCTGGTAACGATAACGGGTAAGCCCCGAATCATGTCGGAAGTAAAATCTTCACGTTCGGGATAGACCCGTAACATGCTGTTGGGCAAATGTATCGTAGGGTAGGTAGGCACCAACAAATGACTGATATTTCCCATGTAGGGATTGACATAATCCACCGGTGTTTTTACGCTATTGCACGAAAACAGAAAAAAGATACAAGCCAATGAAATGACAGAAATAAAACGATTCATATTATACTTAATGATTAATTGTTCAATGATTATTATTTTAGAGATGAAATTAATTATTTTCCAATATCTTACATTTGAAAACTAAAAACTATTTTCTTTCCGGTAAAGTCAGGCTCAAGGGTTTTTCCTTACGCAACATTTTGGAGGCTTCCCCTGTGAGCCAGAGGTACCAGTCGCTCGGACGACCGTCATTACCCACAAATTTTGCAATATCGCTCACCGGCGGATTGTCCGATATTTTGAAAATGGCAGTACCTTCATTTACTTCGTCGAACATTGCCACATAAATCATTTCGGTGCCAATCAGGATGGCTGTTGACAACTGCTGCCAATAGAAACGACCACCCTGTCGGGGAATGGAGCCTACCGGCTTAACATCGTCGGGAAACTCGAACCGGCTTAAATTGTGCCAACTGAAACCAGGAGTAACGCACGGCACATATTCGATTCCGGCAGTGCGGCACCATTTGACATCGTTGATGATTATATCGCGGTAACGGTCCATATCGTTGTGCAGAAGCGGTGAGAAACGCTGTACCATCCAAGGCATGATGATGTCGGCCATACATATCAGGTCGTGCAGATACGGGTCATGCAGGCAATCGGCGTTGAGGTCGCGCCAGAAGGTAGGTACGCCCAGCATCACGGTGCAACCGCCGTATAACGGATCGTTCTTCAGGAAATCGATTAGCCGTTCAAGACCGATGTTACGGATATCATACGGACGGTCGGGGAAACCGACGCCCCAAATGGCAACTACCGGTTTGCCGTTGTGGTGGAGGTAGGTTTTTGCGCCTGTCTGGTTGGTCACTTTGATTTGGTCAACCAAAAATTTCCAGTCCTCGATGATAGACGAACAATCCTCGCCCCGCGCTCTCAATCCCGAAAGGTCATACATCACGGCAATGGCGCGGTTGTTGACAGATGCAGCTTGCATCGCATTGGCAAGGATAATCGACGAGTTCTTTCGGGTTTCTTCGGTGCGCGTAGTGTTAAAAAAGCGTTGCATGAAAACGCCGTCCACACCATAATCCTTCATCCATTTGAAATGCAAATCGACGGTACTTTTGTCGTTGGAACTGAAAAACCGCGCCGTAGAACCGTCAGCATGTTTCAGACCGGTGGGATAGGTCTTTTCGTACTCGCTCACGTCGGGCCACATATCAATGCGAACTTTGGTTTCGTCCGGATACATCACACCATCTTCCGGAGCGCGAAACCAGCCTTGGTAGCCTGCCATTATCAGGCCTTTGTACGACGGATAATTGGTGGTTTTGGCGTGTTTAGTCTGGGCTTGTGCGCCAACTACGCCGAATAAAAGAATTACTGAAATGATGATCTTTTGCATGATTTGTCTGTTTTAATATTTAATTTTCATACTGAATACTTATTTTTTTGAAAATACCTGTTCCATTGCCTCCTGCTTGTATTCCAATCATTGGCGGGCGGTCCCATTGCGGCAGGTTGCGGATGTGGCGCCATGTTCCCATCGACTGCTGTTGTCCGTCTTCCTTGAAAAATCCAAATTGGCAATACTGACCGAAGCGAGTTTCGAGAAACAGGACAATTTGCTCGCCTTCCAACGTTTTTTCTGTTGCCATCGTCGAGCGGACGCCTTTCTCAATTTGCCAAAGTTCTATTCGATTACCCACCTGCGACAACCCCATCATGTAATCTTTGGTTCCATAGATGGCTATCCCTGCCGGCGAAGCGCCTTTTTCCAACGTAACCTGCATGAAATAACTGTCCCTACGTGGCCGCAAACCGAGGAAACTTCCTGTTGGCGTGCTATTTCCAACAAGGAAAAGATTCCCTTCACATATTTGATACAATGGCTTGTTTTGCGACACATCCCACATCCATTCGGTTTCCGGACTATTGGCATCGAAACTGACAGAGAAATCTGCCATCGGTTGTTGCTCGCTTTTCGGATATGGTGCTTCAGCCTGCACCGAAGGAATCACGCCATAACGAAAATATGGCCAACCTGTTACGTCATCCCAAATTATTTCGTCCATCATGCCTTGACGACCGGTGTATATATTTGTCGCCGCATTGTAAGCATGATAGAGGTAAAAAAATTTGCCTTCCGGCGTGGTGACTATAGTTCCATGTCCGGGACAACGCCATTGCCCGCCACCATACAGAATGGGATTCCCGGCATATTTTTCCCAAGGACCGTATATGGAAGCGGCGCGCGCAACGCCTGTCTGGTAGTTGCAACTGGCGCCACAACATGCATTACCGGCATAAAACATGTAAATATAATTACCGTGCTTTATCAAACATTGTCCTTCTATGCCGCCGGCTTCCCATCCTCCGGCATCGGCTTTGAGTATCGAAAATACTTCGCCTTTCAGCGAGAGACCATCCTCTGACAGTTCCGAACAAAGTATCTCAATGCTTTTTCCGTGGTCTAATCCGTATGCTTTCCAACTAATGTACAGACGTCTGTCTAATTCGATGACATAAGCGTCGATGGCTTCATTAGTCCATTCGACGATAAGTCCATGGTCGGTAAATCCTTTCCGGATGTCGCGTGTGGTAGCCACTCCGATGAACGATTTTCTGTCGCTACTGCGACGAGCCGTGTAGTAAACATAATAGATATCGTTGTGGTAAAACAGTTCCGGTGCCCAATAACTACCCATCGTCCATGCGGGCATTTCTCTGAACAGTCCGCCAAGATATGTCCAGTTGACCAAATCCTTCGATTCGTACAGTCGATACGGGGGAAACCATTCAGACGAGGTGCCGGCGGCAAAATAGGCGTCGCCAACACGAATAACGGTAGGGTCGGGAAAATCGCCTGAAATAACAGGATTTCGATAAGTTGCCTCCTGAGACCAGGTCGGGAATGGTAATAAAAACATGACGAGCAAAAACACAAATGATTTCATAGATGTTGTTTTTTATTCTACTGGTCCGTCTAACAATAAATCGTGCGTTTTCTTATTATCGTCACTGGATGATGACTTATGCTCTTTCCATGCAATTTGCATCACAGAGCATAAGTCTCTCCAGAATCCGAGCGTTTCAGGCGTGTTGATGCTATAATCGATGGTTGAAACCACCAGTTTTCCCTTTCCATAAGGCAAAGCAACCAAAGCGGCGCCTTCAGGTTTCTGAAGATGTTCGTACAAGACCACTTGAGCGCATTTCCGATTTTCCGGATGGTCGTTGAACAATGACCAGTCTGTTTCAGAAGCGCTGAATACTACTGTGCCATTACATACCAATTCTCCGGATAATCCCTGTTTCATTATATTCCGATCGTTTCCTCTGATTTCACTAAAATACAGCGACGGTACATCAAAGAAACGTCCCCAATCATCGTTCCGGTTGCTGTTCATTGCAGTTGCCTTTCGGAAAGTTATTTCCAACGGAAAAGGCAAAAGCGCTCTTGCTGCGGAAGAAGGCTCTCTTTCAGATATAATCAGCCAAACCAAACCACCGTTTTTTTGGATGTACTCCAATGACTTCCGCAGGTCGTTGGAAGGTTCTGATAATGTTTCAGCGTCAATAATGATACAGTACTGCTGTTTATCTGATGAAACAGATATACCGACACGTTCCATAAAGGCGTATAATGCACTGTTTTTATCACCCGCAAAACCCACTGATGAATATTGCGCATCAGGGAACTTTGGACGCTCCGGGCGGATGATTTCCTGATATACGTCCCATGCGCAGGGTTGGGGTTTGTCATTTTTCAGCGCCGCCTTCAACGCCTGAAACATGGGCAGTTCCTTATAGAGCGGCAATGCTGGGTCTAATCCCGGATTAAAAGTGGTCACATACGGCGGAATTCGTTCAAATTGATAACCGGGGATACCTTCCCGATACGCCTTTCCGGGGAAAATACCGTCCTGAAGCCCCGGTAATCGGGAAAAGTCGTGGTAGCCCAAATTCAGGTGTTCAATGCCAAACCAGCAAACCTCCGAAGGCGAAAAATAAGCCAGATAATGTTTTGCCATTTGGACAGCATTTTGATACACATCAACAGCCAGCGCTTCATTTCGTCCGTAGTAAGATTCAAAGGCGGCTTCTCCGCTAAAAGGATACAATTGCATGGGACGCCCATAATAGGTGGCCCCCGATTCACCAACAATAAGCGGTTTATTGAGGTCAAGCGGCAAATCTTCGATTTTCAGTCCATGTGCAAAATGTTTGCTCCACACGGGCAAACGTCCGTCCATGTCGCGATCTCCGTCTGAAGTAATAAAATCGCGCGTGGGGTCTATCTTTTTGGCAGACAGCGTTAATTCGGCCATTTGGTCATCCCATTTATCGGCAATTTCTTTTTTCGGTTTATTCAACAGCGCAATGGCAAACATTTCGTTTCCGGCGCTCCATCCGATGACAGCGGGATGATTGCGGTCGCGCAGGATGAGCCGCCGGAGGTGTTCATGCGAACGTTGCCAGGTGATTTCTTCTTCCAAATTCAAGCGGATGGAACTGCCAAAAAGCGCGGTTTCATCCAACACCACCAACCCCATTTCATCAGCCAAATCGTAATAAACGCGCGGCCAAGGCTGCGCATGAGGGCGGACGGCATTACCGCCGAAATCCTTAATCATTTGATACCATGCCCAAGCAAATCGGCGGGAACAGATATACGCGCCGAAAGGATGCTGTATATCCCCGAAACACTGGATTTTCTCTCCGTTCAGATGAAAATCCTTTCCTTCAATAGTCAATTGCCGCCAGCCGAAACGGGTCGCCTTGCAATCGACGGGCGCTTTTTTATTTTTGACCTGCAACAAAAGCGTATATAAATTTGGATGAGCGGGGCTCCATTTTTTCAAACGGTCACCAACAGGAGTTTTGATAACGATGGTTTTTGTTTCTCCGGGGTTGATTTCCACTTCTTTTGAAGATACTGATAAAGCGGTATTTCCCAAAGTCCAATTGATTTCGGCAGAGAGGGTCATCGGCGATGCATCCATTGAGTTAAGCCATTCTTTGACCTCACCAGCCAAGGCTACTTTCACTTTTTTTGCAGACCGGTTGACCACCTGCGCTTCAATTTCCAATTCATCCCGGTTCAGCCATGGCTTCACAAAGACATCTGTTACACATATTTCGGGAACGGCAAACAAAAACACATCCTGCCAGATACCGATTAAATCGTCGGTATTGGAACCGGAAGGATACGTCGCTCCAAAATACCGGTAATCCGAATGTTTTTTATCGAACAATCGCGTATGCCGAAGACCGATCAGAATTTCGTTAGGTGCGTCTTTCCTGATATACTCGGTAATGTTTGCCTCGAAAGGCAACCATGCGTCGAAGTTTCTTGCCACTTCTGTTCCATTAACCAACAGCACACATTCTCCGGCTACTGCTTCAAAATGTAGTATCACGTTTTTATCCTTCCATTCGTGAGGAATGGCAATTGTTTTTTTCAACCATGCCATTCGTGCGTCTCCCCAGTTTTTAGGGTAACTCGGATAGTAGACCGAACTTGGCGCATAAGGGAAATTGGTGGCTTCACCAACGTTTTGCCCTGTGCCCCAATTATTAACATTGATGGGTGACGGGATTTTGATTTTCACATTCTCCCACTTATCTGGAAGAGGATTCGGTAATTCGGGAGCAATTCCTGTACCCGGTTGCCAATCCGAAGGAACGGCAACAAGTTGCACGTCCCAATTACCATTCAGACAGATTTCTTGACGATAAGGGGATTCCTGAGAAATCATCAATCCCTCCGCAGGAGAAAAATCACCCTGAAATACAATACCTTGAGCAAACATACTAACGGATATTAATCCGTTAAACAAGATCAATAAACTGGTTTTGATATTTGTATTCATGTTATTTGATTATTTTGCGGCAAAATTAAAATAAACAATTAATGAAACGATTAATGAAACGATTAATGAAAAAGACCTGACAGTTTTTTTAACCCTGTCAGGTCTCCCGATTTTCAAGTTCCAAACCTTACGCCTCTATGGCATACTTTGGACGCTCGGCGCGTTTGAGCCAACTATTGGCTTCGTCGTCGTTTTTGAAGCGTTCGGTTTTGGGATCCCAGTAAAGTTTGCGTTTCAGGTGCATGGCGATCTGTTGCAACAGACAAACCGAGCACGAACGGTGGGCAACTTCTGCAGGAGTGATGGGTGATTTGCGGCTTTTTATAGAATCCAACCAGTTGCGGACATGATTATCCGATACGTAGAGATGTACCTCATCATCGGTCAGATCGCGGAGGATGTTGGGGTTCGATGCACTGATCGGACCGCGTTCAATGGAATTGCCGTCAACTTTGATCGGGTCGCTGTCGGTAACCCGCTCGCCGCCACGCGAAACGAAGAGCCAACCTTCAGTGCCAATGAAAAGCACCCCGTTGGGTTTTTCTTTACTCTCTTCCATTCCTTTCACTATCACTCCGTTAGCATAAAGCATTTCCGACTGGTACGGGCCGTGTACGTTCCACAGACCGGAACCGGAGGCGGGAAAGATAGTTGATGCGGAGATTTCAACAGGGCCGGAAAATTCCGTATCCATAGCCCAGTGGGCAATGTCGAAATGGTGCGACCCCCAGCCGGTAATCATACCTGCACCAAACTGCTCGCAACGCAACCAGCCCGGACGTCCGAAATCGGGTTTTCCGTCCTTACCCTGCGGATGAACGCGGTCTTCCGTATAGGGCACATCGGGGGTCGATCCTAACCATGCGTCGTAGTTCAGGTTTTTGGGAATTGGCATGGGGTTGGGGTTGCCGCCTGGAGGATCGCCCGGAAGCCGCACCTCGACAGTCTTGAGTTGACCGATACGGCCGCTGCGCACGAACTCGCACGCCTTGCGGAATTGTGCCGAAGAACGTTGTTGGCTGCCGATCTGCATGATGCGGCCGGTAGCGTTTATGGCGTTGCTCATCAGGCGGCCATCGTAGATCGTAAGAGAAGCTGGCTTCTCCATGTAGATGTCCTTGCCTGCCCACGCCGCGTCAATAGCCAGACGCGAATGCTGGTGGTCGGGAGTAGCAATCAGCACAGCGTCGATCTCCTTGTTGGCGATCAGTTCGAGATAGTCCTCGTACATTTTCACGCCGGTGTGGGATGTGTTGAGGAAACGAATAGTGGATTGCTCGGTGAAGGTCTTGGCGTCGGTCAGACGGATAGAATCGAGATCGCAGACTGCAATAATCCGCGTGTCGGCATTGCGCATAATACCGCTCATTACGCCGCGTCCCTGACGTCCGCAACCTATCGCACCGACATTAATTCGGTTGCTGGGTGCATTAGCACCAAAAACCGAAGAAGGAACAATGAGAGGAACAACAAAAGTTCCGGCAACGCCGGCGGTGGCAGTTTTCAGGAAACTCCTTCGTGATAATGTATGATTGTTTTTCATGATGATAAATATTTAATGTATAGGTTATTCCATTCTGTACTTTGCAAATTGTCCGGCAATATCGGCCTCCTGATGGTTGCCTGTATGTATCAGTACCCGGTAACGCAGCGTGATCTTTTCGCCTTTGGGCAAGCTGGTACTTTCGGCATTGTTGGGTGGCCAATACATGGGCGTTGGCGAAAGAAATCCGTAATCCCGTGTGAACCAGGGCGCAGGATAAGCCGCATTGGAAGGGTGCTGCATGAGGGCAATCCCTTCAATGGCGTTACCGCGTTTGCCGTAGAAATCCATCCAGCCCGACGGCTTACCGAAAGTTGCCGTTTCGCCCCGTTCGCCTTCGGCATTGATCATTACCCCGCCGTTATCCACACTGATATCCGCTGCTGTACGTAAGGCGAACAAAGAATGGTTGGTTTTCTGTATGACCACATCCATCAGGGTTTCAACGGTAACTTCAAAGTCGATCTGCCGCAAGTCTTTAGATGGGGCAGTGATGATAATTTTACGTGTATCACGTATTGGGGAATCGGCTCCGGGCCGTTGCCAGGCACATTCGTCAGTGATGACTACACGTTCGCCTTGCTCCACGATTTTGGCGTCTTTGGATACAATTTGTCCCCGTTCGAGGCCTTCCTGCCAGTAATTGCCGCCATTCACCCTGTCGCACCCAAAGAACAACGAACTGTGGTGCGGCCATATTCCATTGCGCATGGATGTAACGCTACCCCCTGTAGCCGGCCCGTTGACAGGAAAGAAAAACGGATATTTCTCTTCGATTGAGAAAATATAACTGGTAAAAAACTGGTTACCAATGGTAACATCTATTTTTGAACCATTGATAACTGCCCTGATTTGCGCAAAGGCAGTTGTTTGTATCAAAGTAGCCAGAATTAAAACGGCTGTAATACTAATTTTTTTCATATTCATTTACAATTAATTATTATGGTTTAAATTTTTTTGATGCAAAAGTATACAAAAAGAGGTTGTCATTCAACCTCTTTTTGTATTTTTTTTTATTTTTACTGGATTTCAGTCAATGGCAGAATATTATTTTCGTAACCGGAATAACCTTTGTTCTGATTGATCACCCCTTTGACATTTGAGGAAATACTTGCTTGCGGCACAGGCCACAATACATGATAGGGGCTCATGGTATACTCATCGGCATGAAGCGTTCTTACACCTTTGTTGTAGAAATGAGTCGTAGCCATGATATGATCATACCAAAAATTCTTATCTGAGAAATTCGTTAAACTGTAAACCGTTCCATCATCTGCCGCTTTGCCTGTTTGCGCATAGATGAATGAAATTCGGGTAAGTTCTGTCTTTCGAGGTTCTTCATGATACAGTTCTCTTGCGCGTTCGTCGAGAATCATGCGCATGTTTACTTCACTCGCATCGATTTCGCGAGCCTGTGCACGGCGACGTACCATGTTGATGTCATCTGCTGCCTTTTGCAGGTTATCTGCTCCTCCTTTCCAGAAATAAGCTTCGGCACGCAGTAAATAGGTTTCGGCCAACCGGAAAATATACCAGTCGATTTCTCCTCCTGTCCATTGTGTTTGGGTCGGGTCGGGTATCCATAACTTATAGTACGGCCACGAGAACCAATTACGGATTGTATCCGTAGTCAGGATAACACCATTGTCATCGTACAATTGAATCTGTTTTCCATACCATTCAGGAGCATAATCCCCACTTGACGGGTCCAACAGAGCAGGATTATTATACACCAAATCTTCCATATTCATCCAGTTATCTTGATGATAACCATCTTCATCATACCATGGTCTTTTATGTCTCAGGTCAGTATCATCCAATTTCCATATCATTCTGGTGGAGTATGGTACAAGGCGTAAACGGCCAATTCCGCGTCCCATGGTTTGCACATATTCATATTGAATATTGTTGGCTTGTGATAAACCTATCTGTCCATCCGGCGTTTTGATAGCATTAGCACCAGCAGCAGCCCAGAATGGAACGCCATCACGTATGGTTTGTATACGGTCGCTCCCTTCGGTTGATACCCGACTGATCACGTTCATCAGAGCTTCCCTGTTGGCAGGTATGGATTTATTGTCGGGACGGTGTAAATCCCATATCACGTTTTTATCGGTTTTGTTTGCATCTACGCCAAAACGGGCGGTCATCAACGAATGATGGCCTCCGTTGATCACAGCTGAAGCCGATGCGATCGCATCGTCAAACAGACCCAGAGAAAGATTGATTTTTGTCAACAAATGCCCACAGGCACCTCGGGTAACCCGTCCCTTATCATTATCTATAATAGCCCATTGCGCCGAAAATTCCATGTCTTTTTTGATGGATTGGAGAATCACTTCGCGTTTGGTGGTATAAAAATCCAGTTTTGGCGCTGTAATTTCATCACCGATATAGGGTACATCACCGAATTGGTGCGTGAGGCGATAATAACGGCAGGACCTGTGGAAATAGGCTGACGACAGCACGGCATTTCTCTCGGCCTCATCTTTATATGTGGCATCATCAATTCGCGTTACCACCACATTGGCATATTTCACTCCTTTGTAACCCTCATCCCAGAACCAGCCGATTTTATTATAATCTCCGTTGTTCAACTGAGCGGTGGGAGTAATCATTAAATTAAGGTCTTGTGCCGGCCCTGATTTATCGGTGGTTCCTTCCACAGAAATATCTGAAAATGTATATTGGTTCTACTCCCTTTTGTGTGGAATCATATCCAAATCCCCGTGAAAGAACAATATTGCGATTCTGAAATTTTCTGTATTT
>JGI24702J35022_10001877_pt1 | contig 12931 bp, 13 predicted proteins | sample TergutTh196P4_FD_35022 | JGI IMG/M metagenome (IMG submission 35022)
CCATGAACAAAAGGGCTAAAATTAAAACAATTCCCAATTTCTTCATCATTAATCTCCTAAAAACACCTTTATTTGGAACCTTTAAAAACTTCAGTTTTAAAGATGGATTCCTTATTTTATTGTACCCAAAATGTAAAAAAATACAATAGGCGGGGTAAAATATGTACCCATGAGTCCATATGCCCATTCGGTTTTTTCCCCAAACAGAAACCTTCTGCATTCTTAAAATTTGTCTAAATACTGTTTTCTCTTTATCTGGCAGCAATTACACGATTCATATTCATATATTCTTTTAAAGAACATAAAATCGTGGCACGGGCGTTTATTAAAAAAGCTTTTTCCGGTTGAAAACTTAAAAGCATCTCGCTTGAGTATTGTTGATAAAACGATTCCAGCATCTGGTCTTCATTTAGCCCATTTTCTTTCATTTTTAAAATAAAATTATGACAGGCCATGGTTGCAGAAAGAGCTCTGTCAAAAAAACCGGTTTCGTTTTCACTGCTGGTAAAACCACGGTGCGGCAGCGATAAGAACTTGTAAGGAATTTGTCTGCATTTCTTTATTGAGTTGATTGTATCAAAATAACTGGAAAGATAAGCAGGAACGATGCTTCCATCTGGCATAAAAACCCCTGGGGTTTCATTTAATATAAGTAATTCAAGTTCTGGAATAAAGAAACAGAGCGAATCTCTGGTATGCCCTGGCGTCTCAAGCGTTTCTACAGTTATATCTCCAAGTGAAATTCTGTCTCTGTCTTTTACAATTACATCTCCGTGGAAAACATTGTCATTATATGCTGTATCTATGGTGATGCCATGAGTTTTAGCCGCCTCAAGGGACAACTCGCGAATGACCCGTCGTGGGGTATCTTTTAACAGAACCTCTGCTCCCACAGCCGAAGTTACGGTTCGCAACTGAGGCCATTCTTTCCTAAAATACGGCAGCGCTCCAATATGATCATAATGGGTATGTGTAAAAAAAATATAATCCAAAGGTCTTTCTTTAAGAGTGTCTTTTACTCTTTGGATTGTGTTTTCTGCACAGAATGCCATGCCACAATCAAAAAGAGCGGTATGATACTTTCCGACCAAGAGATTTCCTTCGCTTGAATTATGGGTAATGCAGTTAATGTATTTATTTAAAATTCCAGTCTCCTCTGATGAAATATATCCAATTTTGGTGAAGATAAACCCTCTAGGAGCCTGTCGGACTTGTAGAATTTTACAGCATTTTGCCGTAAAATTCTCCTATATTGGGGCTCCTTACGGAGTTTGCAGAGTAAAAAATGCTCAAAAACGTTGTTTTCTCGCATTTTTTTTATCAAAAAGGGCAAAGCCCGACAAACTCCTAGCCATTTCCTGTTAGCACAAGCCTTGATTCGAAAATCTGGTTTAATGCCCCGTGCTTGCAGCAGGGAGCCTTATTGCATCTTCTGCCGTAATTATATCACAAATTATAATTTTGTGTCATGATGGGTAAAAGCATATTTGATAATCCGAAAATGCTTTTTTCCTTTTNCTTGTCCACAAAGTAACCGACTTTGTGGACAGACACTAAATAATTACCTCTTTTTCTAAAATCANAAAAAAATAAAAAAAAAGCTAAAGTTTTAATGCCTCATGGCCGAAAATGAATATGGTTAGATGTATCACTGCGAAATTCCGCGGTTGCAGCAGCGAAGCAATTAACCAAATTAAAGGCAAGGATGCCTGGTATCTATACAGATACCGTATATTTCAAGGAGGATCTTATGATCATTAATCACAACCTGAGCGCAATGTTTGCGGACAGGTCCCTTTCGGTTACCCAAACTTTTCTAAACAAAAGCATGGAAAAACTTTCATCCGGTCTGCGCATTAACCGCGCAGGAGACGACGCTTCCGGCCTGGCCGTATCAGAGAAACTGCGTGCGCAGATTCGCGGCTTAAATATGGCTTCTTTTAATGCGGCAAACGGCATTTCCTTCATTCAAGTAAGCGAAGGATATTTGCAGGAATCCGAGGATCTTCTGCAGCGCATTCGTGAGTTGGCTGTTCAGGCTTCCAACGGCATTTACACTGAAGAAGACCGGCTGTACATTCAGATTGAAGTTTCACAGCTCGTTGATGAAATCGACCGCATTGCCAGCCATGCCCAGTTTAACGGCATGAATATGCTCACCGGGCGCTATGCAAGGGTTTCAGGGCAAAATACCGTAACCGCTTCCATGTGGTTCCATATTGGCGCTAACATGGATCAGAGAGAACAAGTGTTCATTGGCACAATGACCAGTGAAGGCTTAGGCATACGCGATGTAGGCGACAGGAGTTTTATCAGCCTGGAAACCGCAGACGGCGCAAATCAGGCCATCGGCGTGATGGATTCGGCGTTAAAAATTGTCAACAAACAGCGCGCAGACCTTGGCGCATACCAGAACAGGCTGGAACATGCAGTTCGCGGCTTGGATGTCGGCGCAGAGAACATGCAGGCTGCAGAATCCAGAATCAGGGATACCAACATGGCTAACCAAATGGTAGAATATGTTCGTGACCAGATTCTTTCCCAGTCAGGGACTGCAATGCTTGCCCAGGCAAACCAAAGAGGAACTTCGGTATTGCAGCTTTTACAGTAAATTAATATTTTTTATTAACAAGGGCTTGACATTTTTTTAAATGTTTGGTATTTTTAGAAATCCTTTGTTAAAAGAAGCGTTTTTAAGGGCAAGCTAGCCTAAAAAAGCGCAGGTTTTGTGAGGCAATTATTTGCCTCACAAGACCATTGTTCTTTGAAAAAAACCTTCCGTTGATACACGGAGCGAAGGGAACCGTCTATTAAGGCAAATGCCGGATAGCCGTTTCACTTCGTGGTGCGGCTTTATTAAAGGGTGACGGCGCGAAACCTATCCTTCAATTTTGCCGCTTCCGCGAAATAATCCCTGCACGGATTGTAGGGAAAATCAATACATGGAGGGTTATATGATAATTAATCACAACATGAGTTCAATGTACGCCGATCGTCAGCTCGGTGTAGTCCAGTTTGACGTTTCCAAAAGTATGGAAAAACTTGCATCCGGTATGCGGATCAACCGCGCCGGGGACGATGCTTCCGGTCTTGCAGTATCTGAAAAGATGCGTGCCCAGATTCGTGGTTTAAATCAGGCCGTGCGCAATATTCAAGACGGTGTTTCATTTATTCAGGCATCTGAAGGGTACCTTCAGGAATCACAGGATGTTCTGCACCGGATTCGCCAGCTTGCTGTTCAATCAGCCAACGGAATTTATTCCGATGAAGACCGCTTGTACATTCAGGTAGAAGTGTCTCAGCTTGTGGACGAAATAAACAGGATTGCCAGTCATGCTCAATTTAACGGCATGAATATGCTTACCGGAGCTTTTTCCCGTGATGCAGAAAGGATTATGCAGTTCCAGGTTGGAGCTAATATGGATCAAAACAAGAGAGTCTATATTGGCGACATGACTGCCGGAGCCTTAGGGCTTCAGGACGGTGAAGGCCAGGATGGCATTATTTCANTNAGCACCCCTGAAGATGCGAATCAGACTATCGGAACATTAGACGCTGCTTTGAAAATGGTTAATCAGCAAAGAGCGGATCTTGGCGCATACCAAAACCGCTTTGAAATTGCCGCTAAAGGCGTTGCAATAGCAGCAGAAAACCTGCAGGCTGCTGAATCCAGAATTAGAGACGTGAATATGGCCAATGAAATGGTGTCATACACCAAAGATTCTATCCTGAATCAGGCCGGAACCGCGATGCTTGCCCAAGCTAATGTGCGGACACAATCCGTGCTTCAGTTACTCGGCTAATCGCTGGCACAATTATTTACTGCATTTAACGCAGTTATTAGAATCATGTTTAAGAGGCTTCTGGACGTTGTCTTTTAAATGTGGGGACGTGGAAGTTCGCGCCCTTCCCGTCCTTGTTTTTTTAGGCCTGCCATGGACGGCAGGTAAATTTAAGAAACAGGGAGGTACCGTGAAAATGTCTATCTCAAATGTTGAATTCAGCATGAATTCTTCTCCGCCGCTGGAGTTTCCCATATTGCAGAGAAACTCTGAAAAACAGCGGGCAATTGCGGATAAAGCAATTGAGTCAATACCGGGAAGTACCGAGGATAACAGTACCAAATCAAATGGTATTTACAAGGCTGTTTCTGATATTGAACGGGTCAGCCAGGCTTTTAACAAAAAATTACAATTTGTGGTTGATCACACATCAAATGAAGTAATTGTCAAGGTCATTGATAGAGCCACTGACAAAGTAATTAAGGTATTACCGCCTGAAGAATTGCAGCGGCTCCATAGAAAACTCAGGGAAACAATAAGTTTTCTCTTTAATGAAAAGGTGTAATTACCGCATTTAGAGTTTCTTATTGCACAGGGGAATAAGTCTTATGTCTGATGCTTATATGCCAGGGGTAAAAAGCCGGTTTGATACGGAAAAGCTCATTGAAGATTTAATGAAAATTGAGCGGATACCCAGGGACAGAACGGAAAAAAATATTGATTCTCTTCAAGAACGAAAGTTGTGGTGGCAGGATTTAGGCCGGCGCATTGGTTCTATGCGCGACAGTTCCCGCCTGCTTTTTTCGTTTCAAAACCCGTTTAATGAACGAAGCTCAAGCTCTTCCGATGAATTTTCAATTTCCGCAACTGCTTCCCGGGAAGCCCTTGAAAGCAATTATAATTTTTTAGTAAAACAGCTTGCGCAAAGCGACCGTTTTTTATCTTTTCCCCTGGATGAAAAAACAAACATAGAAGCCGGTGTGTATGTCTTTACCGTTGGCAGCGATGAAATTTCCCTGGATTTTAAGGGCGGGACGCTTAAAGAATTTGCCGATGCCTTAAACCGCAGGGGCCGGGACAAAATAAACGCTAGTTTTATTACAGTGAAGCCTGGAAGCAGATCGATGTTATTGGAAGCAAAAGCTGCCGGCAGCGAAAACCGGCTTGGTTTTTTAGGAGCAGCAGAGCCGCTTGCGCTACAACTTGGCTTTGTGGAACCGGTAAGCGACCCCGGCACTGAAATTTCCTTTGAAGAAGGTTCTGTAGAAAAAAGCCCTTTAATTGAAGGCAGCCTTCCCGACGGAATGTTATCTTCCAATGCGCCAGTGATCAACGAAGGCGTAATAGCGCTTCCTCCCCTTAGCTCCGCTGCCGTTCCCTTGCAGATCGATGTGGGCGCCGGTTCGTCCTTAATCTTAAAAATTGAAACCCTTACCGATGCTTCTTCAGATTATTTCAATGCAATTTCACAGCCGCCCTCCGGCCCAAGAGTCCCTTCATCGGGAACGGCATCTTACGGCGGCATTACCATACAAAATGCCCCTTCGTCCACATCTTTGCCCGAATGGGAGCCTCCGCCTGTGCCGCAGCGCCGGGACAGCCTGAGCGTTTTTTCGTTAAGTTTTTCCGACGGCAGCAGCGTTGCGCTGCCGCCCATTACCGATACAGCTTCTTTTACCGAGCGGCAGTATAATCTTGCGGATTTTGCCGAAGGAAAAACCATTACTGCTTTGCTTATTGACAATGCCAACACTCACCGTGGAATTTCGGTGCGGCAGGCTGTGGTGTTTGATCCCGACAGCACAGGCGGCGGTTACAAACCGGTTAATGCGGTTTCTGTTGCGCAGGATGCGGTTGTTCAAATGGAAGGCATTGAAATGACGCGCCCGTCAAATACCATTGATGACATAATTCCGGGGGTTACTGTACATTTAAAAGGCGTTTCTGAGAGGCCGGTTCGTGTGGAGATCAACACCAACCGCGAGGCGGTAAAAAATGCAATTATTTCCTTTGTTGGCAATTATAACCGCCTTATGGCAGAGCTTAATGTGCTAATACGGAACGATGCATCCATTATTGACGATTTAGCCTATCTTGAAAAAGACGAAGTAGAGGAAATGAAAAAACGGCTTGGGGCTTTTTCCGGAGACTCGTCTTTGAATCAGCTTAGGACAAGCATGCAAAGAACGGTTTCTACGCCTTACCCCACCGATGCGGATAAAGGCATTTCAATGCTGGCCGAGATTGGAATAGGCACCAATACACGGCAGGCCGGGGGAAGTTACAACAGAGCTCAGTTACGCGGATATTTAGAGATTGACGAAAAAGTCCTGGATTCGGCATTGGAAGGAGACCTTAGGATAATCCGGCAATTGTTTGGGTCTGACACTTCAGGCGATCTTATTGTCGATACCGGGGCNGCATTTAACATGGATGTTCTTACAAGGCCGTTTATTGACACTGGCGGCATAATTTCCCTTAAAACTAACACCATCGATTCAAGGATAAGCCAGGATACAAGGCGCATTGAAACAATGGACCGCCAGCTTGAAGCCAAGGAAGCAGAGATGAAAATTCAATATGCCCGCATGGAAAGCGCTTATGCCCGCATGGAACAAATGTCTAATTCGCTTGATAATTTTAGCCAGCGGAACAACAATAACAGGTGATGCATGAAAATAAGGATTAACGGGGCTGATGCTGATATAAGGCCGGACACAGAAAAAACAGTAGGCGAAATTCTCAGTGTTATGGAATCCTGGCTTTCGGGCAGCGGGCATCGTTTAAGCGGGTTGAATGTTGACGGAGAAATGATTAGCGCAGAATCTATGGAAGCCTGTTTTACCAGGGAAATTGATACTATTGATACAATGGATATTAGCACCAGTTCGCTGCCTCAGTTGCTGGCCGAATCTTTGATGCATTTACTCCAGGACGCTGAAGAATACGAGGCGGCAGGGTTTGAAGAAAAAGCGTTATTTGCTGCCAGATGGAGAGAAAGCCCCCAGGCCTGCATGCTTGCCGAGCAAAACCCTGTTTTTTTTGAAATGGCAGAAAACGTTTTTTCAGGCCGCGGCATTGATCCCGAGTCGCTTAGGAAACTTACTGTAGAAAGGCTTAGGGAACTGCAGGATCCTTCATCTGAATTCGGCAAGTTATTGCCTTTGGTGGAAAATATTTGCCTAAGGCTGGAAGAGCTTCCTTTGGATTTACAAACAGGGAAAGATACCAGGGCGGCAGATACAATTAGCTTATTTTCCGGCGTAACGGAAAAAATATTGCGCATTATTAATGTGCTTAAAATGGAAGGGTATCCAGTAGGAGAAGTATCGGTAAACAATATGCCAATAAACGCATATATTGCCGAATTTGATTCAGTTTTGCGTCAAATGCTCAATGCCTATGAACAGCGGGACATTATTTTGGTAGGCGATCTTGCAGAATATGAAATGGCTCCCCGGTTGCGTACCATCCATTCATCTATATTAAATGCCGCAGGAGATTGATATGAGTTTTTTTTCAAATTTGGTTCTTTTACCATTACAGGGAGTGGGCGGATTAAACCGCAATTTATTTGAAAGACAAACAGGCAGTATGAGTACCTGGAATCTTTTATATTTTTTCATTGGAATAGTTGTAATTGTTGTGCTTCTTGTTATTGTTAATAATGCAAAAAAGAAATCCAGAAATCCTGCTTTAGGCGGCAGGGCAAAAGAAAAAGGTTCCCAGCCCCGGCATTTTTCTGTTTTAGCGCTGCATAAAATTACCAGTAATCTGGGGCTTGACCGCGAGCAAAGCAAAATGCTGGAATTTGTTCTGCGCAGCGACAGTGTTACCGATCCAATTCGTTCTCTTAATTCAGCCAGCCTGCTGGACAAACATTTTAAGCGTGCATACCGGCTAATTGAACGCACGGCGATAAGCGAGGATGAGTTAAACAACCGGCTTTCGGTGCTTTTTTCAACAAGGAATATCATTGATTCTAATACAAACAGTACTTCCACCACCTCAACCAGGCAAATACCGGATAATTCTGCTGCAGTGCTGGTTGTAGGAGAAACCAATTATCCGGTTAAGGTAATATCTTCGCGGGGAGATTCTCTTGTTGTAACAAACCCATTGGGTCCCACTGGTTCTCCTCTGCAATTGGGCAGAGGAAGCAAGGCAAGCCTTTCCTTCTTTTCAAAATCAAGCAAGGGTTTTTCGGTAGACACAAGAGTTCTTGGTTCTGCGGAATCTGCCGACGGGCCTGTTATGCAGTTAGTGCATTCTGGCCAGATAAAAAAGCTTTCCCACCGAAGCGCCCGCCGCCGGCAAACAGTCATTGCCACCGCTTTTTATTTTGTTTTTCCCGATGATGCCTCTGCAAAGAAAAAAGATCAAAAATTATCGGTTGACAGAAGGCGTTTTACCGGCAATATTATGGACATTTCCATTGGGGGCTGTTCCATTAAAACAACGGTATCGGTAAATTCCGGCCAAATGCTGAAGATAGAATTTACACGCGATGACAATACCGTAGTTGCCGCTCTTGGAGAAGTGTTAAGAACTAACCGAACCGGAATTAACACCATCATGCATATTAAATTTCTTAAAGTGCCGCGAAAATCGCTTAATTCAATAAATGCCATGGTGTATGAATATACAGATAATTAAGCTGTTAAGCTGGAAAGTGGAAAGGATACAATGAAAATAATAACCGTTAAAGACATTATAAGGAAAGATGTCCCAATTTACTATCGTTTGTTATATACCGGAGTTGCCATAATGGAATTTACCGGAAAAACAAATGAACATAGAATTGATTTTACCATTGAAATAAAACCGACTGGTTATAAGGAAATAATTGTAAATATTTTAGATAAAATTGATTATCCGCTTGTTCCTGTGATAAAAGAACTTAAAAATTTTATTGATGCCATGCACTTAAATGGAATGCTGCCTGACTGAGTATGTTTCCCAATCACCGGATGAAACAATGGCCCTGGGAGAAAAACTGGCACGCCGGTTAATGGCAGGGTCGGTTATAGCGCTGCGCGGCGGATTGGCCGCCGGTAAAACCTGCCTGGTAAAAGGCATCGCGCGGGGGCTTTGCATAACAGAAGACATTCTTAGCCCTACTTACACTATTGTTAATGAATATTCCGGTCTTTTAAATAATCAAAATATTTCCCTGTTTCACATTGACGCTTACCGTCTGTCAGGCGATGAGGATTTTGAAAACACCGGCGCAAAAGAATGTATCGGCGGCAAAGGGATAACCGTTATTGAATGGAGCGAACGTATACCTGCATCTGTTCCGCCCGGCGCAATAAACATTGTTATTGAAATAACCGGTCCCCAAAGCCGCATTTTTCGCATAACGGGTTTAAGGCCATGAACCTTCTTGCCATTGACACTGCTTCAGAAAAATTCTCTGCTGCCGTAAATGCAGGCGGGGAAACATGGCTTTTTCAGGCCGATGCAGGCCTAAGGCACAGCGAACTATTGATGGACGGCATAGACAATTTAATGAATAAAGCGGCTTTGCAGCCTTCTGATTTATCGGGGGTCTTGTGCATGGGCGGCCCCGGCTCTTTTACCGGGCTGCGGATCGGCTTTTCTGCTGCGAAAGGACTTGCCCTATCGCTGGGAATTCCCTTTGCGCCTGTGCCCACGCTGGAATGTATGGCTTGGCCCTTTTCTTCGCTGCCTTTGCCGGTAATGCCGGTTATTGATGCAAAACAAGGGGCTTTTTTTTGCGCATTGTTTTATAAAGGCAGCCGCCTTTGCCCCGACATGGATGCCAAACCTGCCGCTATTGCGCAAAAAATTGCCGATGAAAGCCAGGCGCTATTGCTGGGGCCTGGAGCGGCATTGCTGCATGAAAGATTAATGTCTTTGCCAATTGACGATGCTCTTAAAAACAGAATTTTTTTAGGAAAAGACCTGACTTGGGGAAATGCCGAAACGCTTCTGCGCATTGCCCATGAAAAAAATATATTTTCTGGTTTTACCCCTGACTATTCCAGCGGCCCCGTATATCTTCGCAAAAGCGATGCAGAAAAGTAAATTCCCTCTTTTGCCTGTTAACGGTATTTTGCCTCTGGTTTTTCTGTAATAAGATTTGCTATTTACAAAAATTCCCAATTTCCCTAAGCCTGCCAATGATTTTAATATGCTGCGTACAGGCCTGTTCGCATTGGCCGCAGCCGGTACATTTTGCGGCAACTGAACGATCAAGGTTCCAGTGCCAGCGGAGACGGCTGCTTACAGGGTCGTCTGAGGCTTCTTCGTTTAAAATTTTTTGGTTGTATGCGTCCATAAGTTTTGGTATGGGAATTCCCTGCGGGCAATTATCGCAATAAGCGCAGCCGGTGCAGAGGCCTTCAAAGGACGCAAGCATTTTTTCCTTAACAGAGTCTAGTTCCTCCTGTGTTCGGGGCCGATAATTATCCATTGCGGCAAGTGCTTCCTTTATTTCTTCGGCATTGCTGAAACCAACAATTGTGCTGGTAATTTCGGGATGATCCCAAAGGAAATGCAGCGCTGCCGCAACAGTTCCTTCGCCGGGACGCTTCAGCAAACTGAATTTTTCCGGATGCTGGGGAATTACTCCGCCGCCCAGGGGGTTCATTATCACGGCGCCAATTTTTTTCTCCCGTACAGCATCAAAGGCGGCCTGCCGCGAAAGAAAGTTGCCGGCGGAATAACCGAACAATACTCCTTCAAAAACCCCTTCCATCAAAAGTTCTTTTATTTCATCGCCAATTAGATGGCTGGAAACACAGACATGGCGAATAAGCCCTTCGTCTTTTAATTTTCTAAAAGTATTTAAAATGCCGTTGTTTTTTCTTTCCTGCCAGTTTTGAAGGTTTAAAATGCACCAAATATGGTAAAAATCAATAAACGGTAAATCCATGCGTTTCAATTGTTCCTCTATTTCTTTTCGAATTTGATCCGGTTTNGAAGTAGAAGTTTTTGTCGCAGAATAATAGGGGATTTTTCGCTTCCGCATTTCTGCAAAACCTTTGCCGTACACCAATTCGCTTTTATTATCGCAATATCCGGGGGCGGTATCAAAATAATTCACTCCGCCTTCCGCAGCGGCCAGCATCATTTTTACGCATGCATCATAATCATTAATATTTGCAAACCGCATTCCTCCAAATCCAAGAAGTGAAATTTTTTCCCCGGTAAATCCATATTCTCTGTAAATCATAATACCCTCCTCTTTTATTATAGCTTAATTAAAGCCTATTGACTATCGTAATAAACATAGTTATAAATATTAGGCGAGGAGAAAAAAGTTTTTATGCCAATAAAAATACCCGGAGAGCTGCCTGCTGTCCAGAAGCTTAGGCAGGAGCATGTTTTTGTAATGACCGATGACCGCGCAGAACGGCAGGATATTCGCCCGCTGAATGTGGCTATTGTAAACCTTATGCCCACAACAGTGGATACTGAAATTCAATTGCTGCGGCTTTTGGGAAACAGCCCCTTGCAGATTGATATTACTTTTTTACGCATGGGCAGCCATAAATCCAAAAATGCGCCGCCCGGGCATTTAGAAAAATTTTATAAAAATGCGCAGAATGTTATTCATACCGGCATTCGTTTTGACGGATTGATTATAACAGGCGCTCCGGTAGAAACTTTGCCNTTTGAAGAAGTTGATTATTGGGATGAACTAACACAGCTTATTGATTATTCAGAGAAAAATGTTTTTTCTGCTTTATATATATGCTGGGGAGCGCAGGCCGGGCTGTACCGCCGTTATAAAATTCAAAAAACGCTGTTGGANAAAAAGCTGTTCGGCGTTTTTCCCCATGCGGTAAATGAACAGTTCCATGCCTTGTTTCGCGGTTTTGACGATGAATTCCTTGCCCCGCAATCCAGGCACACCACTATCGAACGCAGCCTAATTGCAGCAAATCCGCTCTTGACCATTCAATGTGAAAGCGAAGAAGCAGGCGTATGCATTGTTACCGCCCGTGAAGGCCGCGAAGTGTATGTTACCGGCCATCTTGAATACGATCCGCTCACCCTAGACCGCGAATACCGCCGGGACCTTGCCAAAGGGCTGCCAATAGATCCGCCAAAAAATTATTACAGGGACGATGATCCTTCAAATGCTCCTGTGGTACGCTGGCGTGCGCATGCCCATNTGTTCTTCGATAACTGGCTTAACTANGTGTATCAGGAAACTCCATATAACCTAGCNGAACTGGATTAAAAGCTATAATTTACTGCATAAAAAAACCCCGGCGCAACGTCCGGGGTTTTCAACAAAAAATTACTGTTTTTTAGAGCCAAAAGCGAATACCTATTTCTAAAGGTATCCATCCCGCGAATCCCAAGCGGTTGCCATCATTTTTGGTTCCTATATAATTATTTTTCCATTTATTTCTACCATTAATTTGAAGGCCAAAACTGGGGGCAATCCCTACCCATATATCCATCCACTCAAGGGGATGAAAATGTAAGGCAATGGGAACCCTGATACCAAAACTTAGATCAGCTCGAGAATACCAATCATATTTCCAACTGCTAAAATTAAAAAAGCCGCCTAAGCCAAAATGCCAGCCCATGAATGGAAGAAAATCCATATCAATGATGTAGTAGTCTCCGGTAATGCCAAAGCCAAACCAGCCGCCGGTGCCAAACCAGCCGCCGCCGCCACGAAGGTTAACGCCCCAGTAAATAGGAAGCTTAGGAATTACCAGCGATAAACCGATACCCATCCCATTACCATAATAATCGTTAAAGCCAATGCCATAACTTCCAAAAACACCTATGCCAAATCCATCCGGATGTTCGGCAAATGCTGTGCCTGTCCCTAGTATGGCGACAAGGGCAAACACAAGAAAAAATTTCTTCATAAAAAAACACTCCTTACGGCATATTTGAATTTATTTTTTTTAAATGCCGTGATTATAAAAAATACGCTTTATTAAATATTTTGTCAAGTAATAGCCTGCAGTAATAGCCTGCAGTTTTTTCAAGCCACCAGGCTGTTCTCTTTCTTCCTTTTCTGTTTTTAAACCTGTTTTAATAAACTTGTCTTTTAAAACCTGTCTTGACAATATTTCAATAGAAGGGCATTATATTTTCAGGAAATAAAAAGAAAGCATCGATACCTAATTCAAAGAGAATAATGCTTTCAACAA
>JGI24702J35022_10001878_pt1 | contig 12929 bp, 7 predicted proteins | sample TergutTh196P4_FD_35022 | JGI IMG/M metagenome (IMG submission 35022)
GGATACGGTATTAGAAACTATGCCAATCCAAACATCACGTGGGAAATATCGCGAAAAAGCAATCTGGGTATCGAATTGGGTCTGTTCAAAGGCAAACTTGAAATCCTTGCAGATATATTCAATGAACGTCGTACAAATATTTTACAGTCGCGGGCAGACGTTCCCACCGAACAGGGGGCATGGAGCACGCCTTTGGTAAATATCGGCGAAGCCAACGGCACAGGTGTGGATATTTCAGTAGACTACAAGCACAATTTCAATACTGATTTATGGTTTATTGCACGGGGAAATTTCACGTACGCCCGTTCTACTTACGCCTATTACGAAGAAGCGGCATGGGATATGTTAGGCGTTCCTCAGAAATCGCATGTAGGCAAGCCGGTTAACCAAAGATGGGGATATATAGCCGAGCGCCTGTTTATTGACGATGAAGATATAGCTAATTCTGCGCGTCAAGATTTCTCTATTTACCAGCCCGGCGACATCAAATACAAAGATATGAACGGCGACGGGGTCATTGATTTATTGGATATGGCGCCTATCGGTTATCCTACTATACCTGAAATCAACTACGGTTTCGGTATGACAGCAGGTTATAAAGGATTAGATTTTTCATTTTTCTTTTCGGGTTCCGCGCGNTCTTCTTTCTTTATCAGTCCGGGCTCTATGGANCCTTTCCTGCCAAGGACTGTTGACGGCAACGGCGATATTTCAACGAATTTGGATGCCGGAAATGCAAGGATGAATGGCGGATTGGCTAAGTTTATTGCCGACGACCACTGGACAGAATTGTCACAAAATCCTTATGCCTTCTGGCCCCGGTTAGCGAATGTGCCTATGAGCAACAATACGCAAACCAGCACCTGGTGGATGAACGACGGTCAATTTCTGCGCCTGAAAAGCGCCGAAATCGGTTATACTTTGCCAAACAGTTTGACAGGCAAACTTAAAATGTCTTCCCTGCGCATTTATGTGAGCGGTACCAATCTGTTGCTTTTCAGTAAATTCAACTTGTGGGATATAGAGTTAGGAGGCAACGGGTTGAACTATCCTCTTCAACGTGTTTTCAATATGGGAATTAATCTTTCATTTTAAATATATGAATATTATGAATAAAATTAAAATCGTTATTTGCTTCATTGCTTGCTTTTTCACATTTTCCTGTGATTTTTTAGACGTCGTCCCCGACAATGTCCCTACCATTGATCATGCATTCGCCAATCGTACCGAAGCACAACGCTATCTTTACGGTTTATTGGGAGGCATGCCCGATGTAGGCAATTATCAAGGAGACCCGGCGCTATGTGGCAGCGATGAGTTATGGATATCAGAGTCAGCTTACAGTACGAATCCAAGAACACTGACGAGACTTCTGAAAGGAGAACAGGGTCCGGTTGACCCTTTAGCTAATTATTGGATGAGCAGGCAAAACGGTTACGCCTTGAATGGAGGAAAAAGGTTATGGACTACTATATCAGACTGTAATTTTTTTATCGAAAACATTCACAAACCATACGATTTGATGGAAACGGAGCGGGACAAGTGGATAGGCGAAGCGCTGTTTGTGAAGGCTTATCTGCATTTCTGGCTATTCAGGCAGTATGGTCCTATTCCACTGATCAAAGAAAACCTGCCGATAGATACCGAAACTGAGACCATCATGCGTTATCGCGAACCGGTAGACGAAGTGACCGATTACATCGTTTCGTTGCTCGACCAGGCTATTGCATTGTTACCGCTCAGGCTTGAGAACGAAACAGATGAAATGGGACGCCCCGACCAATGTATTGCCGCCGCCTTGAAAGCGCAGGTACTGGCGTTGGCGGCAAGTCCTTTGTTCAATTGCAACCCCGACTATGCCGATTATATTGACAAAAGAGGGGTGCAACTGTTTCCGCAAGACCCGGAAGCAGTAAAGGACAAGTGGCAAAAAGCTGCCGTTGCGGCAAAGGAAGCCATTGATATGGCGCATGAAGGTTTACACCGACTGTACGACGCCCATACCGACTTTCAAACCGCCGCCGGGCTAAGCGAAGAAACCATTCTGGCGATGCAAGTAAGAGGCGCTGTTACTGAACGATGGAACGACGAACTCATCTGGGGAAATACCCTCTTGAACAATCATGCAATATTGCAACGGTTTTGTTGTCCCTATTTCACAGTTGATCAGATGCAGGGTTCCCAAGGATGGCCAAGCTGGTCACCCAGTTTGCGAATGGTAGAACAGTTTTACACCAAAAACGGACTGCCCATCGAAGACGATGAGGAATGGGTTGGAAAAGACTTTTGGGCATTACGGACGGCTACCGCCGACGAACGGCAATACATACGAGAGGGTAGACAAACAGCGGCGCTGCATTTCGACCGCGAAGCCCGTTTCTACGGTTCCATATTCTTCGACCAAGGCACTTTTTTCGGTAATAGCCAGATCACGACTGACAATACTGCCAATGCTGGAAATCTGTATGTGTCGAACTTCAAACAGGGAGAGATGACACAATATGCTCCCAATCAAAGAGCGCCCCTGACAGGTTACTTAGTTAAGAAACTGTTACATTATCGATCAGGCGCATCCGGTACGGCTTCATACAGTAATTACAACTACGCGTTCCCTATCATCCGACTTGCAGATATTTACTTACTCTATGCCGAAGCATTGAACGAATCGTTGGATGCTCCCAACGATGATGTGTATTTTTATATCAATGCCGTACGGAATCGAACAGGGTTAAAAGGCGTTGTGGAATCGTGGCGTGACCATGCCGTTGCAGGAAAGAAAAATTTACCTGCCACTAAAGAAGGTATGAGGGAAATCATTCGGCGCGAACGGCTGAACGAATTAGCGTTTGAGGGCGCTCGTTATTGGGACATACGCAGGTGGAAATTAGCAGAAGATTATCTCAATCGTCCCATCAGAGGATTGAGCGTTGAGGAATCGGATGCAGCAGATTTCTTTGTGGAGACCGTTTTATATGAGCCTAAATTTGAAAAGAAGGATTATTTTACCCCCATCAGAACGGAAATATTGACTATCAATACGAATTTGTTGCAAAGTCCGGGATGGTAGATAATTGAAAGTTGAAAGTTGAAAGTTGAAAATTTAAAAATTATTGCGATGAAAAAAATAAATTATTTATACTTAGTAATAGGGATGATGTTGTTTGCTGTTTCTTGTGTTGCTCCGGATGAATGGCACGACCGGTATGACCAAAGTATTGTTCCAGCGCCGGTCAGCAATGTGCAGGTAGAAAATGTAAACGGGGGCGCTATCATTAATTATACCCTGCCTTCGGATCCTGCGTATCAAAAAGACCTGCTGGGCGCAAAAGTATCCTATCATCTTACTACCGAGGGTGAATTGATGGAACGGTATGCTTCAGCAGAAAAAGATACCATTATATTGGAAGGTTTTGGCGATACGGAAGAGCGGATAGTAACTATCTATGCCGTTCACAAAAACGGTAATGTTTCCGACGGTGTTACGGTAACCATCCATCCTTTAACTCCGCCTATCTTTCTCATTAGAGAATCTATGCAAGTCAAGTCTACTTTCGGCGGCATTATGGTCACATGGGAAAACCCAATGCGCAAAGATATGGGTATTTCCCTTTATGTAGAAGATTCGATCACCCACGAAATGGTACTGTTCGATAAATTTTTCTCCCGATCTGTCGACGGAAAAAACACTTTCAGACCCTTTGAACCTGAAGAACAAAAATTTCTGATAGAAGTATTCGACAGATGGCAAAACTTTGCCCCTGATTTAGAAACGACGCTCACTCCTTTGGAAGAAGTGCAGATTATGCCCAGAGACGCATACGGCGTAGACCTCTGGAAATTGGTAGATAACGAAGCGCCGATGACCATTAATACTTTGCAGCGATACATGTACAGAGGCGATATGCATACCTATAATGACGGTCAAAATTTTCCNCGCATGATAGCGAATGAGTATAGCTTAAATTTGGCAAATTTTTGGTATCCGAACATGGGGGCTGCTAATTATGTCTATTATTTTCCNGGAGTAGATTTAGGTGGACGCACTGGCTCCTTTCCACTATATTTTACGATAGATATGGGAGTGAAAGCGACGTATAACAGATTCCTCATGCGCCATTTAGATAGACAACCTACTTATAGTTTGGGCGTATGGACTGAATTTGCTATCTGGGGGACTAACGATCTCAAGGCGATAGAAGATGTGGAAGACCCGCATGGGATATATCCTAAGGGAAGCCGGGAAGCAAATCAGGCATATTGGACTTCGTGGAAAATAGACAACGTTATAAACGGAACCGATGAATGGAAAAACGATGGATGGGTGAAAATTCTCCATCAGTATTATGAAACGGAGACGGGATATACGAACTTTTTTGAGAATATGCCTTTGTCGGCAAATGATATTGCAAAATACAGAACAATCGGTTATGANTTTGAGTTCAATATGGAAGTAGTCGAACCATACCGNTACTTGCGGTTTGAAATCATGTCCAATTGCGCTAACGCACCTGCATTAAGAGGAATACATTATATGAANTTCTGGGGAAGTTATCCAAAAGATGAATAGTATGTTCAGGATATGGTTTCTTGTATTCCTGATGTTTCCGATCATGACACATGCACAGTTGAAACATTTACGGGATGTAAATGTTAACAACCTGCCTCCTCATCCGCGCATTTTGTTGTTTGCTGGGGAAGAAGAGCAAATCAAAACCAATATTGCTGCAGACCCGGCATGGAATAAATTACATCAGGATATTATAAATAAATGTGATAATATTCTATTACAGCCCGAAATGGAACGCATCATGGATGGACGAAGGCTGTTACCCGTTTCGCAGGAAGCGTTAAGACGAATCTTCTTTCTCTCGTATGCTTACCGGATGTGCGATCAGGATAAATATTTTCAGAAAGCAGAAAAGGAAATGCTATCTATTGCTGCGTTCAGTGACTGGAATCCGTCGCATTTTCTCGACGTAGCAGAGATGACCATGGCTATGGCTATAGGTTACGACTGGCTGTACGAAAAACTGTCTCTTGCTTCACGCGAAATTATTAAATCGGCCATTCTCCGAAAGGGTCTTGATCCTTCACTTAACAGGAGATTTGAAGACTGGACGAATAATTGGGGTCAGGTATGTAATGCCGGTATAACGTATGGGGCGCTTGCCTTATTCGAGGACGTACCTGAACTATCCAAAATGGTTATTGACAGGGCAGTGGAAACAATTAAAATACCAATGAAGCAATATGTCCCAGATGGAGCATATCCTGAAGGTCCCGGTTACTGTAGTTACGCGACAAACTTCAATGTAATGTTTCTGAGCGCTATTGAGAAGGTTTTGAAAACGGATTATGGTTTATCGGAACTGCAGGGCTTTTTGAAAACAGCGAATTACTTTGTGAATGTAATAGGCCCTTCAAGTATCTGGTTCAACTATGGGGATGGTCAGGCGCCGCATGGACTAAAACCAGCCATGTTCTGGTTTGCCTCCAAATCGGGCAACTCATCTCTTTTATGGCAAGAACGTCGTTATATGGACGATAGCTATTTCTTTGGAGCAGAGCGCATCCTTCCTGCCTGTTTGTTATGGGGCAGTCATTTCCATATATCAGACGTTCAACCTCCCGCCAAAGAAGAAACCATCTGGGTAGGACAAGGGATAACGCCTGTGGCATTAATGAGGACATCGTGGACGGACTCCAAACCTATCTTCGTGGGATTCAAAGGAGGACGGGGAAACGCTTCTCATGGGCATTTGGACGTAGGCTCATTTGTTATGGAAGCAGATGGCGTACGGTGGGCGTGCGATTTGGGCGGTTATCTTAATTATAATTCACTTGAATCGAAAGGTATTGAAATATGGGGTAGGCAACGTTGGGAAGTATTCCGGTATAACAATTATGCCCATAATACCCTGACAGTAGACTATCAACTACATCGTGTGGATGGATATGCTAATATCCGGTCGTATTCCGCTTCACCGGACTTTATAAATGCCATTTCCGATATTTCTGCCGTATTTGGGGGGCAATTGGCTGAGTGTGTCAGAGGAATTGCTATAATTGACAAACAATACGTTGTTGTGCGGGATGAATTGAAAACATTAGACAAGGCAACCACTGTCCGCTGGACAATGGTTGCTCCTGACAATGCTAAAATTACCGGCAAAAATACCATCGAATTGAAAAAGGATGGGAAAAAATTGAAAATAGAAGTCGTAGAACCGTCTAAAGTAACCATGAAAACATGGTCTACCACTCCGGCCAATGATTGGGATATTCCTAATCCAGGAACCGTTTTAGTAGGATTCGAGGTAACAATACCTGCCGGTACATCGACGGCATTGACTGTAAAATTGATTCCGCAAAGCGCTAAGAAAACATCGGCAAAAGTACCGGCATTGAAAGACTGGCCAAACAATCTGTTCGACCCACAATACATCCAGTCAACGATGGAAAAAAATGGACGAAATGATGAAAGAAAAGGAAAATAATTTCACTGCCACCGACACGGTAGCTCTGACGGTTTCCGACTTTACTGTTAAAGGTGGATGGATTACCGACCAACAATTCATGCATCAGGCGGGTGCGAGTTTTCTGCTGGCACACGGACTTGGTGTTCCGGTGGCGGATGCCGTGGCGAGTATGTATTTCCCTGCTGACGGAGAGTATCGCTTGTTCGTCCTGACGCGTAACTGGGCTAATGAGTGGGCAACGCCACGCAAGTCAGCCCTCACACCTGGACGTTTCAACGTTCTGGTTGACGGTAGAAGCGCCGGAGAAGTGTTTGGGGAAGGTTCCAGCGAATGGTCATGGCAGTATGGCGGAACGATAGCCGTTATTGGAGGCAAGCATGAAGTGGCTCTACACGATTTAGACGGGTTCGATGCGCGGTGCATGGCCGTTATGTTTACCCTCTCTGACAACGTTCCTAAAGGTGGTGGCACTCAGGCAGTCGAGTTGAAATATATGCTGGAAGGCGTGGAAAACGCTACCGAAGGTAAGGGTGATTACGATCTGGTGGTTGTTGGAGGAGGCTTGGCTGGAATATGTGCCGCTATTGCCGCTGCAAGGCAAGGGGTGAAAGTGGCGCTGATCCATGACCGCCGCGTTCTGGGAGGCAACAACAGTTCTGAGGTGCGCGTGGGGCTTGGCGGTCGCATTAACATCGGTCCGTATCCCTCTTTGGGTTATCTGCTCAATGAGGTAGGTCCCGAACAGAAAGGGAACGCACGCCCTCCCGAAACTTACGAAGATAAACGTAAAATGAAAGTCGTACTGGCCGAGCCGAATATTACCCTGATGACCGGTTATAAAGTGAATGGGGTCGTTAAAAACGGAGATAAGATAACCTCGGTGATAGCAACCGAGGTTGATACTTTCCGCCGTATATGTGTAACGGGGCGCTTGTTCGCCGATTGTACCGGCGACGCCACACTGGGTGTGTTGGCTGGCGCTCGGTGGAGAATGGGGCGTGAAGCCAGGTCGGAATATGGAGAACCGTCGGCGCCTGACAAGGCTGACGGAATGACTATGGGGGCGTCACTGCAATGGTATTGCGTGGAAGACGAACAACCATCCACTTTCCCCGATATCGACTGGGGATTACCAATCGATGAGCGCACCGTGCAGAAGGTGCGTCGCGGGCAATGGTATTGGGAAGTAGGTATGCGCGACGACCAGATCGAAAATGCTGAAAAAATTCGTGATTACGGAATGTACGTAGCTTACTCGAATTGGGCTTACCTGAAAAACCGTTTCTCGGGACGCAACGAGTATACCAACAGCCGCCTCGAATGGGTATCAAACGTGATGGGAAAGCGTGAAAGCCGACGTCTGGCGGCTAAATTAACGTTGCGCGAGCAGGATCTCAAAGAGCATATCATATACCCTGATGCTTCGGCGTCCACGTCGTGGTATATCGATCTGCACTATCCCGATCCCGACAATTCGATCTTTTTTCCGGGGCGCGAGTTCTTATCGGTGGGCAAACTCGACCCAATCCCGTTCTATCCCATTCCATATCGCTGCTTTTGCTCGGACGATATTGAAAATATGTTTATGGCAGGACGTAACATTGGAGTCACACACATAGCCTTAGGCACGGTTCGGGTAATGCGTACCACGGCAATGATGGGTGAAGTGGTGGGATTGGCAGCCTCGGTGTGTAAAGATCGTGGTATTATGCCCTATGAGGTCTATACGACATGTTTTGAGCTTCTGCGCGAATTGATGGACAAGGGCGCGGGCAAAACCAACGTACCTTACACCCAGATATACACCTTCATTGACACTACCGGCGAACGCCACGAAGATTCATGACCAAACAATTTAAAAACAATCAATAAAAGAAAATAAATGAAACAAGCTCTTATGACATTGCCGGGCAAAATCGAGATTCTTGATGTGTCCCAACCTGTCCGTGATACGCTGAAAACGGACGAAATATTACTCAAAGTGAAAAGAATAGGTGTGTGCGGCTCGGATATACACGCTTATCACGGAGAACATCCCTCGGCTCTCTACCCTTTGGTGCAGGGACACGAATACTCTGCCCAAGTGATAGCAGTGGGTAGTGGCGTGAGTGAGGTAAAACCCGGGATGAAAGTTACTGCGAGGCCTCAACGTGTGTGTGGCGTGTGCAATCCCTGTAAAAAGGGTGAGTATAACGTATGCCAGAATCTGCGCGTGGAGGGATTCCACCTTCAGGGCAGCGCACAAGATTATTTCGTGGTTACGCATGACCGCTTGGTTGTGCTGCCCGACGGGATGAGCTACGACCATGGGGCGATGGTAGAACCCGTGGCGGTGGCCGCGCACGCAACAGCTCGTCCCCGAATGTTGAAAGGCAAGAATGTGGTGGTATCGGGCGCTGGCACGATAGGCAACCTGATAGCCCAGTTCGCCATAGCAAGGGGGGCTGCAAAGGTGCTCGTAACAGACATAAGCGATTATCGTCTCGATGTGGCAAAGGCGTGTGGGATTGAACATACAATCAACGTGAGCCGTAAAACGCTCGCAGAAGGGATGTCGGAAGTGTTCGGCGCGGAGGGTTACCAGATCGGGTTCGAATGTGCAGGCGTTGAAAGCTCGATACAGTCGTTAATGGCGACCATAGAGAAAGGAAGCGACATCATTATTGTTGGCGTTCATGCCCAAAATCCCGTTGTTGATATGGAGCATTTGGGGGAACGTGAACTCTGGCTGATCGGTTCGATGATGTATCTGCATGAGGATTACCTTACCGCCGTAGAGGAAATATCGGCTGGACGAATCAAACTCGACCCGATTATAACCAACCATTTTCCTCTGGAAAAGTATGCCGAGGCGTATAAATTCATAGATTCGGCACGAGATAAATGTATGAAAGTGATCATAGATCTTTAATACATGACACTTATGGATTGGATCATCATCGTAGTATTTTTGCTGCTCCTCACTATTATGGGGTTTCTATTTTCTCGATCGAACCGTAATATTGAGGATTATTTTCTGGGAGGACGTGCCATGCCTACCTGGTTAGTTGCATTTGCCTCCTTAGGCACATCAATCAGTGCGGGCACTTTCATAGGTTCGCCACAGTTGGCCTACGATGGGAATCTCACATACATCATGATGAGCATAGGAGCAATCTTCGGAGGGATACTGACTGCTGTGATTATTCTTCCTGCCCTCTATAAAGCAAGGACAATAACCATCTACGGCTATATAGGCAACCGTTTCGGTTCCGGTGCAAAGACCGCTACCAGCCTGATGTTTTTGTTTGGACAACTCCTCGCTTCAGGAACGAGACTGTTCATAGCAGCCATTGCCGTGTCGGTGATGTTGTACGGCAATATACAGTTCACTTTTCTGCTCTATTCCATATTGATACTTGGCGTCATCAGTACTATATATACAATGGCAGGTGGCATCAAGGGACTGATATATATAGATACTATCCAAATCCTTATCGTCATTATTACAGGTATACTGGCTGTAATACTGATCTATGTAGCCATTCCGGAATCATTTAGTGAAATAGTCGAAAAGTTGCGCCATGCACCCTTACCCTGCGGAGGTGAAATAAACAAATTAAAGATCATTGACACTAATTGGTCGTTCTCAGAACCCTATAATCTGATGGGCGCTTTGTTTGCCTGTGCCATATTTAAGTTTGCGCAATTCAGTACCGATCACGAATTTGTACAACGTCAACTCACGTGCCGCTCAGTACGAAAAGCCGGCATCTCGCTCGTCTGGTCACTACTCATGTCGCTTCCGGTAGTTATTCTCTTCATGGTAATCGGTTTGCTGCTTTATGTTGCCTATCCCTACATCATGCCTGCAGAAAGTGTGGCGGCAGTGGCGGCTGACAGTCGTGATGTATTCCCGCAATATATTTGCAGTCCNAATCTCTATGCCGGAGTTCGAGGGTTGATGATAGTGGGTCTGCTGGCTGCCGCCCTATCCAGTTTCAATTCGGCGATCAACGCTCTGACCAGCAGTTTCGTAGCTGATATATACATGCCTGTCAAAAGATACTTCGGATACAAAGAGGGTTCTGAAGGTGCGAAGATGAAGGAATCCCGCATCATGACCTTGGCAATGGGTATACTACTGACTTCTGTTGCCGTGTTGACCGCGTTGATGCAGCAAGCAGGGGGACAGAATCTCGTAGATTTTGCTCTTGGCATTATGAGTTTCTCCTGTGCAGGAATGTTGGGGGTATTTCTCTGTGCCACAGTCACCAAACGCGGGAATGTAACTACCGTCATCATTTCTCTGATCACAGGAGTGGTAGTCGTATTTCTGTTGCAACCCAACCTCCTCTCACAATGGTCGGCAACTCTGTTCGGAAATCCCGTAAAAATAGCATGGCCTTGGTGGAGTGTAATAGGAGGCACACTTAGTTTCGGAATATGCTGTCTGGGAAAAAAACATTTATCAACAAAATGAATCAAATGAAAAAAATAGTATTAATTCTGTTTCTTATTCCCTTGTTCTGTTCTGCACAGCCAAACGGATATTATTTCTTCGATGACGACGATATTCAAAATATTCGCACAGCCGCCCAAACCGTTTGGGGTCAGCATATTCTTTCATCATTGAAGAATCAGGTAGAACAACGGAGGAATTATTCTTTGCGCGTACCGTTGCTGGAAGCTGGACACGGACATGATTATTGTTGTCCGATACATAATGTAGGGTTTACGTTTGAATGGGACAGCCCCTACAGACACTACTGTGCCTTGTGTGGACGACATTGGGAAAACGTTAACCGCTACGACTGGGCATGGGTAAACTTAGTGCATAATGCAAACCTGAAATACCTTATTGCTTCTATGTATTTATTCATCGCCACTACTGATACTGTCTACGCAGGTTATATCCGCGATATGATGCTTGACTATGCCTCAAAGTACCCTACCTATTTTGTGCATGACATCAGTCGAAGGACACCAGGAGTTAATAGTGGTCGCATGTTTGGACAAAGTTTGAACGAATCGGTTTGGGCAAGCGATGCAGCAAGGGCTTATTTAGTGGCTAAACCGGTAATGACAGCACAGGAAATCAAAAAGATAGAAACCGGTTATCTGGAAATATGTGCACAGATGTTATTGAATCGTCGCGTTGGCGGAAATTGGCAGGCATGGCATAACAGCGGATTGACAGCGCTCGGTATTGCCTTACAAAACGATAGCATCATACGAATAGCACTTGAAGACTCGATTTGTGGCTATCACAAACTAAAGAGCAGTCTTGTCTATGACGACGGATGGTGGGTTGAGGGAACACCCTACTACCATTTCTTTCCTTTACGCGCCATGCTACTAACAGCCGATGCAGTACGCTGTAGAGGAATCAATCTGTTCGACGGGAAATTGTATAATATGCTTGTGGCGCCTGCTTTAAGTGTATATTCCAATCTCATATTTCCCGCTCATAACGATGGAGGAGGCGGTGAATCACTGGTACAATGGACCCATTTGTATGAAATTGCGTGTAAACGCTATAATGACAGTTTTCTCGCTAATGTGCTAAAAACCTGCTATATGTTTACGGAAAGGTTTGCTGTTGAAGCTTTACAAAACGGAGTAGAAATGCCATTTGGTGCAGAAGTTTTACCGTTGAAAAGCATTTGTTTCGAGAATCTTGGCGTAGCCATACTGCGTTCTGACGATAAAGCCGTAGTACTGAAATATGGTCCTCATGGCGGGGCACATGGACATCCCGATAAACTTTCTATATCTATGTTCAGCGGAAAGGAAGAATTGTTGGCAGACTTGGGCTCATCGGCTTATGGTGCTCCCGACCATACAAAGTGGTACAGGAAAACAGTTTCACACAGTACCGTTACCGTAGATGGCAAAGATCAGGAGGCTGCAAAGGGACAACTTGTTTCGTTCAAACCATCCGGTAAAGGCGGAATAGTTGAAGCCAAAGCCGACAATACATATACAGGAGTGGAAATGAAGCGTAGCCTGAATTTGCATGGAAACTATCTTACGGATATTTTTTCTTGTACTTCACTCTCATCGCATACGTATGATTACGTGTTGATACTCACTCAAAAGCCGGAACTTCCCGGAAAAAGCGAACTGATGGATTTTTCAGGTCTTGCAGGATACGAGAGAATTACCGGAGCAGAAATACGGAAAGTGAAACGTCAAATAACTTTCCGTATTGAAGGAGCTGAAATCAGTATCCAATTATTGTCAGGGAACGAATTTGAAGTGATCACCGGCGAAGCACCCGGCATTGGCGTTCCACCTCTACGTGACCCGTCATTGAAGGTTGAATACGTCGAAAAGCCAGTATATCCTTTATTGATACGGGTAAAAGACAAGAATATGAAAATAAAAACAGAATGGAAAATCAAATAAAAAAAATGACAAAACAGACAAATTCTCGTAGGGATGTGAATCAAATCGATTCGGAAAGCA
>JGI24702J35022_10001879_pt1 | contig 12925 bp, 19 predicted proteins | sample TergutTh196P4_FD_35022 | JGI IMG/M metagenome (IMG submission 35022)
GCTCAATCGGACTGGCGAGGACTGTGCAGATCTGGCCAACGCCAACAGTCCACGGGAACCACAACCGACAGGGCGTGAGCAAGAAATCCGGGAACGGCCTCGCGACAGCGGTATCGATGTGGCCAACGCCCAGCGCGTCGGACCGCGGGCGGGTGAAGATCAACGCGGTAGTAACCAAAAACGGCACAATCAGACACAAGAACAAGCAGGGGGGGAAAAGCTACGCGCGGCTGGACCAGGTAGCGGCGATGTTCTCCACGCCACAGGCGAGCGACTACAGAAGCCCAAACCTAAATCCGGGGAGCCAGAGCAACTCGGAACAGTTCCCCCAGAGTTCACACTCCCTGCCGGCGCAAATTGGTGGGCAGTTGAACCCGACGTGGGTCGAAACAATGATGGGATTTCCAGCTGGTTGGACAGAATTGGAGGATTAAGCGATGAGGCGAAAATTAGAGCAGCCGAAATTCTGCGAAACTTGTGGAGCCATAATGTACAGGAAGCGGTTCAATGGACGCTTGGAAGATTTCAAAGTATTTCAGCGTCGGAGGTATTGCTCGCTTTCTTGTGCGAATACGAGGAGCGAAGTGACCGAAGCGGGGTTGAGATGGAGGGCGGAACGATTGCGGAAATCGACCTGCGAAATCTGTGGCGCATCGTCGAGGCTTCACGCGCACCATGTGGACGGCAATATATCAAACAATACGCCAGAGAATATTCAAACACTCTGCATTCACTGTCACGCCAATCGCCATCACTTTACCCGCAGGCATGGACTAACGGTAGCTGGGAGAATGGGGTCCGACGAACAGCTCATGGGATTCCCTTTAGGGTGGACAGACTTAAATGTTTAGGTAACGCGGTTGTGCCACAGCAGGTATTTATGGTATTGATGGCGATTGCGGCAGCGATAAGGAAATTTCGGAGGATGGCGGAATGAATCAGCCCAAAAAGGGAGAGTTTCGCAGCACGGTATACACGAATCGCCCCGATTACGCGGATTTTGATGCGCCCAGTAAATTTATGGCGATCGAGAGCATCATCGCAAAGCGGCTAACACAATATCCGAATGCCGTATGCAGCTACAGCGGCGGATCAGACAGCGATATTATGCTAGACTTAATCGAGCGCGTTCGTGGGATTTTCGCCCTGTCGCCGGTCAAATACGTTTTCTATGACACAGGCCTCGAAATGCAAGCCATAAAACAACACGTGGAAGACACCGCCCGGAAATACGGAGTTGAGATTCAGGTCGTCCGCCCAGAAAAAGGAATCGTGACGGCAACCCGAGAGCACGGTGTTCCGTTTATCAGTAAAATTGTTTCCGCAGGGATAGAAGCGCTTCAAAAAAAGGGGCTTCCGTTGAGCATTGCGCGCGAATACGAGCTTGCTGACGACAAAGCCGCAAAACGCGCCGAGCTAAAAGAGCGGTATCCAAAGGCGGAGGCTGGAATCAATTTTCTGTGTTCGTGCAACTCAGCCGGAGAGCCGCGCCCAAACATACAGCTTGTCATTTCCAGCAACGCGTTTCTGCTTGAGTTTTTTGAAGAATATGGGCTTCCAAGCTTTCAAATATCCTCAAAATGCTGCGACTGCTGCAAGAAACAGCCCGCGAGAAAACTTGAAAAGGATTTTAAAATGGTGATCACTGGCGAACGCAGAGACGAGGGCGGTATGCGATCCGTTCCAAGGAGCGACAGTACATCTATGTGCTTTCAGGAGACAAGCTATGGAAAGTATCGTCTGCGCCCGCTGTTCTATGTTTCTGACGCGGATAAGGCTTGGTATAAAGAGTGGTACGGACTCCGCTATTCGGACGCATACGAGATATACGGCCTCAAGCGAACGGGATGCTGCGGATGCTCAATCGCCGCCGGCGCGGTGAATGATTTGAAGCGGATTGGAGCATATGAGCCAAAACTCGAAGTCGCCGCGCGGCGTGTGTTCGGGCAAAGCTACGAACTGCGTGAAGCCTATAACGCATTCAAGCGGGATCGAATGGAAGCCAAGAAAATTGCTGAGGCAAAGAGCAAGGAGAAGCTTGAAGGGCAGGAGGTGATGGATGGGTATGGCTAACACGGCCCGCGTATTCCCGCGAAAAACGGAAGCGACGCCCACGGATGAACTCGCCTTCGTGAATTGCCCGCCGCCGCTGCTGACACTGCCGGAGATTGACGAGGTGCATATCAGCGTCGCCTTTACATATGATATCCCCCGCGCCGAGGAACTGGCGTATCAGTGGGAAGTCGTGGGGGTTCCTATCCGGGTAGGCGGTCCGGCCTATAACGAACCGGGCGGGGAGTTCATCCCAGGCAGATACCTGAAGTATGGTTACACCGTCACAAGCCGGGGGCGCCCCAACCGCTGCTGGTTTTGCAAGGTGCCCGAGCGGGAGGGCGGCGTGCTGCGCGAGCTTCCAATCAAAGACGGATGGAACATCCTTGACGACAACCTTCTCGCCTGCAGCGAGGATCACATCCGCATGGTATTTTCCATGCTGGCAAAGCAGCCGCAGCGTCCCATATTCAGCGGCGGCCTAGAAGCGAAACTCCTGCGGCCATGGCATGTGGAGGAGCTATACAACGTCCGCACGAAGCGCATGTATTTCGCCTACGACACGCCTGACGACCTGGAGCCGCTGTTTACCGCTGGAAAGCTCCTGCGAGCGGGCGGATTCACGCCACAAAGCCACAAAGCGGCCTGCTACGTGCTGATCGGCTACCCGGGTGATAACACCAATCTAGCGGAAATACGCCTGCTGAGCGCCTGGGACGCTGGATTCTGGCCCTACGCGATGCTGTATCGAGATACAGACTCACCGTCAGCTAAAATGTATATTACATCCAGAAGAGGCAAGCTTCAACCAGTCAGTCAAGAATGGCAGAAGTTCTACCGCAACTGGAGCAGGCCGGAAATCGTCGGGGCACAGCTGCAGCAGATAGAACCGTTATGGATGGAGGATTATTGATGACTAGAGCCGAATTACTTGTCGCCAGTTCCAAGGGGATTTTGTTCAGTACACCGATGGTGCAGGCGATTTTAGAGGACCGGAAGTCCCGAACTATGCGGGTGATGAAGCCGCAGCCGTACCCCTGGTGCTGGGTTTACGAGCTTGAAAGGCTGATGCCGGATGTTTAGAGTGCGATTGAAGACCTGCGAACAGGACTTCCGCCCTGTAAAATGGCCGCCCCCCGGTCCTTATTGGTGCAGCGGATATGACTTCTGCGACAATGCAATCCTTGTCGTCTACGCAGAAAATCTGGAGCAGCTGTTTGAATACTGGCCGGAAGCCGAATATATTGACGCAGAAGAGGTTGAAGAACACGAATTCACAGATAGGTTTCCGAAACCTGGATGGTGGGAAGGTAATGATGCGTAGTATGCGGTTAAGCTGGAGCTTTTCCTGGTGGGTTGGCTTTATGGCCTGCTGGGGCAGGTGTGCAATATCGAAGACGGGAGCCTACCGGAAATCGTCGGGGCGCAGCTGCAACAATTAGAACGGTTATGGATGGAGGATTATTGATTATGAGAAAAACAACATTTGGCCCCTATACCTGGCTTGTCCTGGAGGAGCGCGACGGCAAAGCCCTGCTGCTCTGCGAGGACATCATCGAGCGACGCCCCTACCACGACGAATATACCCGCATCACCTGGGAAACCTGTGCCCTGCGCGCATACCTGAACGGAAAATTCCTCGACAGGTTCACCCCAGAGGAACGTTCCCGGATCGCCATGACGCGCAACGAAAACTCGGACAACACCTGGGGACGCACGCAGGGCAAGCCCTTTAACACGCCGGGCGGCAACCCCACGGACGACTATGTATTCCTGTTGGGCATTGCGGACGTCTTGGGGTACTTCCCCAACCTAAAACCGCACAAGTATATGGATAGTGACAAGTGGTGGTACGAAGCGGACGAACGCCTTATCGCTAAGTGTGGCGGCCAACCGTCCTGGTGGTGGCTGCGGTCGCCCGGCCTCTTTCAGAACTACGCCGCGTTTGTAGGCAGTGACGGCTATGTCTCCCTCAGTGGTCGCAGTGTCCGCGACGCTGGTGGCGGCGTTCGCCCTGCTTTGTGGCTCAATCTGGAATCGGGAATCTCCAAATCGGAGCCCTGTAAAACGTGTTCGAAATTCGATAGCGATCCCGCTTGGTGCGACGGTAGGCCTGCGGGTGATGAGGCAGCCTGCGGAGCAAAGATTATTGATGAAAACTGATTTTGCTTGCGGCAAAAATAGCGTTTGCTTGCGGCAAAATGATATTTGCTTGCGGCAAAACAGCAAGGAAGGTGGTTTGGAGTATGCCCTACATACCCAGGGTGTGTCCGAGCTGCGGGCAGCACTGGACCCGTGCGAGGGTGGCGTGTATTACTACAGGCTGATTTCGGAAGACAAACTGTGAAAAAACAGGCACGTCACTGTAAAGAAAACAAGCGAAAGAAGGGGAAACTGAATGGCACGCAAGAGGATGATATCCCCTTCATTTTGGGAAAACCAAGCATTGGGCAGGAAATGTAGTTTTATGGAACGGCTCCTATTCCTCGGCCTGATCAGCAATGCTGATGATGAGGGCCTGGGACATGGCAATCCGTCGAGAATTGGCCGCATCATCTTTCAGTATGATGACGCCCTACGACCGGCCGATGTTGAAAAGGGGCTGAACAATCTGGAGAAGCTTGGTTTTATCCGCATGTACGAGGTGGATGGAGATCAATACTACTGCGTTCTGAATTTTCTGAAGCATCAAACAATCAATAAGGCGACACCAAGCAAATACCCAAGGCCGCCATGGTGGAAAGGCGAAATGTTGCCGCTTGATGGCATTGATTCTGCCGAGAAATCTCCACAAGACCAGCTACCGGACGACTACCGTAACGCTACCGTAGGGCTACCGCCTAAAGTAGAAGTTAAAGTAGAAGTAGAAAGTGAAGACTTAGGTAGTNCCCCCCCTACCCCCCCTGGGAGCGCGCCTGCGGCGCGGGGAAATAGCGATGAATCGGTTGAAAGCGGGGATGGCAGGCAGAAAAGAGACAAGATCGATTACCAAAAAGTTCTGAAGTTGTTTTCAGAACTGTGCCCAACACTACCAGAGCCAAAAACACTATCCGATAAGCGGAAAAAAGCAATACGGTTGGCCGGGAAGGCCTTGAAGGAGTTTGGCTCCACATTCACAGAACTGTTCCGAAAGGTGGATGCCGACAACTTTTACTCGGGACGCAGCGGGGAATGGGACGGATGCGACCTGAACTGGGTATTGAAAGCGGGCAATATTGAGAAAATCCTTGAGAGAAAGAGTAAGCCGAGCATGAGCGGGCAGAAAAACAAGGGCACCGCCCCAGGCTATGCATGCAGTTTCGATCCGGTAGCTTTTGAGCAAAGCACGCTGGAAGTGCCGGTGTTCGGGAAAGAGTGAAAATTTTGAACGGAGGAAAAGATATGTGTAAAACCATCGCAATTATCAACCAAAAGGGCGGTTGCGGCAAGACCACCACCGCTATCCATCTGGGTATTGGCCTGGCCCGGCGCGGCAAGCGTGTGCTTCTCGACCCGCAGGCCAGCATGACCGTGGCGCTGGGCAATAAAGCGCCGGATCAGCTCCACCACATAAATCAATACCAACAATTCATGCAAGAAAGGACGCACTGACATGAAAATCATCTCCGTTGACACGGGCCACAGCAACATCAAGACCCTGCATCACGAGTTCCCCGCAGGGCTTGCGGACGCCGCCGGCATCGCCGAGGAAATCATCAAATTCGGTGACAAGCAGTATGCCGTCAGCCATCGCCGGATTCCGTACCTCCGGGACAAAACAACCACAAAACAATACCTCGTTCTGACACTGTTCGCGCTGGCGCGGGAGCTGGGCGACAGCAGCGAGCCCATTGTGCTGGCCGTCGGCCTTCCCCCGGCGCACTACCAATCCCTGCGCAACGAATTTGAGAAATATTTTCGCGGCAAGTTCGCGTTCGAGTACAACGGCAAGATTATGACCGCGAACATCGAGCGGGTGCTCGTATTCCCGCAGGCTTACGCCGCCGCCATGACCCGGGCCTCAGAGCTCAAAGGCAAAGATCGTGCGTTTATTATCGACATTGGCGGCATGACTGTGGACACCCTGTTGCTGCGTAACGCTGTACCGGATATGGCCTACACCATGTCCATCGAAGGCGGCGTAAACCGTCTGCTCAATGATACAACGGCGGCGCTGGCCGCGCAACTGGGCGTGAAAGCCGAACAGGACCACGTGGAAGCCGTATTGCGGGGCAAAGACAACATGCTCAGCGGAGAGGCGAAGACGCTAATCGAAAACAAGGCGCGCGCCTACACTGAACACCTGCTGGCAGATCTCCGGGAGCGCGACGTCGACTTGACCACCACACAAGCTGTCTTTGCCGGCGGCGGCGCGCTGCTGCTGCGCAGGTTCTTTGAGGCAAGCAACCTTGTGAACAGACCCATCTTCATTGAGAGCGCCAACGCCAACGCGCAGGGTTATCAGCTGCTGGCGGAAGCCCTGATGCGCAAATGAAGATCGCTTTCAAGTTGCCCGTGAGCGCGGAAGTATCCAATGCGCTGCTTAACATGCCGGATAATGCCGCCGGCGCGGCCATAAAGGCGCTTCTCGCGTGGATGGAAGGAAATGAGCCGGGCGAAGTTCCAGCCGCTTCCAGGGGCGTTTACGAAGCGATACGCAGCATGGTGGAACTAAGCCGCAAACGGGCCAGTGCTGGAAAGGCGGGCGGCGATCGCAAGCGCTTGGATGCGTTTGCCGCAAGCAAACCCGCAGCAAGGACACCGGCACCGCAGGAAACGCGACTGGCCGACCCGGATGACGATGATGTCCTGCTGGCAGGGCTGGCAATGTTCCAATAGCAATGGAGGAAATACGATGAATCTCGCAATGAATATTTCGGTGCAAATTCACTGGCCGAGTTTGATTCTCGGCGTCATCATAGCGCTTGCTGTTTTTGGGCTATCGGTCCTGGTGCGCTGGCGCGACGGAAATGGAAGGAGATAACAAAATGATGATAACAAGTCTGTTGGCGTTGTCGGACGCCGCCGCTATGTTTCAAGACAAGGACGCCCTCAAGTTTGCTGTGGGGTTTGCGGTTGCGCTTTGCGCCCTCTGGAAATCCTTTGGCAGCTTTGACAAAAAGTGAGAAAGTCACACTCGAGGAAGGATGTAGGCCACATGAGAATCTATATTTGCAGCCCCTACGCGGCTAATGACGATTTCGGCGTTTTTACGAACGTGGAATTCGCCAAGGAATGCTGCCGGGCAGTGTTCGACGCCGGGTATGACCCGTATGCCGCGCACCTGTTTTATCCGCAGTTCTGCGATGACAAAAAAACGGAAGAGCGGGCGCGCTGTATGGAGGCGGCCAAAAGGGAACTGCTGCTTTGCGACGGGATGATGGTGTTCGGGGAAGATATCAGCGCGGGCATGCGGGAGGAAATCGAATTCGCGGACAACAACGGTGTACCAATCTACGACGCCTCGCGCAATGATATCGGCTTGCATGTGTTTAATGCCGCGAAGTTGTTCACAGTAGAAGGCCGCCTAAAAGAAGCTGAGAATGGCGCGCGTAAGATTAAGTTTAACTATGATGCCAACACACCTAAATGCGGGGAGAATTACCATGAATGACTACGATGCTTTCCTCAATAGCAAGGTCGAGTTGGCCAGCAAAAGCGGCTTCGATATCTCGCTAGATAAAATCAACCCCGCGCTGCTGCCCCACCAGAAAGCAGCTGTACAATGGGCCGTGCGCGGCGGCCGGCGGGCCCTGTTCGAGAGCTTCGGGCTCGGTAAAACAGCGCAGCAGTTGGAATGGTGCCGCATCATCGTCGAACACTGCGGCGGCAGGGCGCTGATTGTATTGCCCTTGGGCGTCAAGCAGGAGTTCACACAGGACGCGGTGAATCTGCTAGGCTGGGATCACGCACCGGAATATGTGCGCACACAGGCAGAAGTTGAGGCGGCGGCCGGCCGCATCCTTCTCACGAACTATGAGCGGGTGCGCGACGGCGATATTAACCCCAGCACCTTCACGGCCTGCTCGCTGGATGAAGCCTCCGTGCTGCGCAGTTACGGCAGCGATACCTATCAGACGTTCCTGCCGAAGCTCAAGAATGTACGGTACAAGCTTGTGGCGACCGCTACGCCATCTCCGAACCGCTACAAAGAACTCATACACTACGCGGGCTATTTGGGGATCATGGACACCGGCCAGGCCCTCACACGCTTTTTCCAGCGCGACAGCACTAAGGCGAACAACCTCAAACTCAAAGAAGCGCAGGAAAGCGAATTCTGGCTGTGGCTTAGCAGTTGGGCACTATTCATCACGAGGCCGTCCGACCTTGGCTTCGACGACACCGGCTACGACCTGCCGCCACTGGAGATACGCAGGCACGTCATACCCAACGATTTCAAAGAATTGCCCACAAACCGGGATGGCCAGGTGCAGTTCGAGCGCAAGCCCTCCGTGAGCCTTCAGGACGCCGCGCAGGAAAAGAACCGCAGCGTCAAGGCGCGCATCGCAAAGGCCGCTGCAATCGTCGCCGGGGAGCCTGATACGCACTTCCTGCTGTGGCACGACCTGGAGGCGGAGCGCCATGAAATCCTGCGGCAGATACCTGGGGTAACGGACATCTACGGCTCCATGGATTACGACGAGCGGGAGCGCCGCGTTATCGACTTTTCGCAAGGCCGCACACGGCTGTTCGCCACAAAGAAAACTTTGAGCGGGTGCGGCTGCAACTTCCAGCGGCATTGTCACCGAGCGATCTTCGTTGGCATTGACCACAAATTCCACGACTTCATCCAGGCGATCCACCGGGTTTGCCGCTTCCTGCAAACGGAGCGTGTTGTAATCGACATCATCTACACCGAGGCGGAGCAGAAAATCTATGACGCGCTGATGGAAAAATGGGAGCAGCACACCTATATGGCCGAAAGAATGAGGGAGATCATCATGGAGCACGGATTGAACGCGGACGCCAGGGCGGGCGACATCCGCCGCACAAAGGGCGTGGCCCGCGAGGAAACCGCCGGCGAACGCTTCACCGCGGTCCACAACGACTGCGTGCCCGAAACCGCCGGAATGCCGGACAATTCCGTTGATATGATCCTCACATCCATCCCCTTTAGCAACCACTACGAGTATACGCCAACATACAACGACTTTGGGCACAACCAGGACACGGAACGCTTCTTTGAGCAGATGGACTTCCTGTCGCCGCAGCTGCTGCGGGTATTGAAGCCTGGCCGGGTGTTCTGCTGCCACGTAAAGGATCGCGTGCTCTTCGGCAACGCCACCGGCGCCGGTATGCCCACCATGGAGCCGTTCCATGCGCTTTGCATCAGTCACTATATGCGCCACGGCTTCCAATACTTCGGCATGATTACCGTCGTCACGGATGTGGTGCGGGAAAACAATCAGACCTACCGTCTGGGCTACACGGAGCAGCGCAAGGATGGAACGAAAATGGGCGTTGGTTGCCCGGAATACATTCTACTCTTCCGCAAACTGCCCAGCGATACCAGCACGGCCTATGCCGATGATCCGGTGACAAAATCAGTTGACGAATATTCCCTCGCGCAGTGGCAGCTGGACGCGCACGGCTATTGGCGCAGCGACGGCGACCGAATGTTTACGCCGGACGAAGTGAACAACCTGCCCATGCACATCCTGCAAAAGAAGTTCCAGAAGTTTAGCCGCGAATACGTCTATGATTTCCGGCGGCACGTGGAACTCATGCAGGCGATGGGCGATAAACTGCCCAAGACGTTCTTTGGCACGCCGCCCGCCAGCTGGAGCGATGATGTATGGGATGATGTGTTGCGCGTGCGCACACTGAACGCCGACCAAAAGCAAAGCAAGCGCGAAAAGCATATCTGCCCCTTGCAGCTGGACATCATTGAAAGACTGATCAACCGTTACACCAACGAGGGCGAATCGGTGATGGATCCGTTCGGCGGGATTATGTCCGTGCCATATATGGCTGTGAAGATGGGCAGGCGGGGCTTGGGAATTGAACTCAACCGCGATTATTACCAGGATGGCATTATTTATCTACGGCAGGCGGAGGATGAGATCACCGCGCCGACGCTGTTTGACTTGATGGAGGTGGCATAGATGAAATATATGGATGTTTTGAAGTTCCATGGCGTTTTCGGCTTGTTAATTTTATCGGGCACTGCGTTCGTGCTGTTCATGGGATATATCATTAACCGGCCCACATAAAAGTATCAATCAAGCGAAAAGAAAGCGGTGCCGACGAAGCGGCAGATGCTTACAGGGAGGTATGGAAGTGAAAGAAACGAACGGGCACACGGATGAAATCAATGTATCTGTCAAGCAAATCAAAATCATGCGCCACATGATCGGGTTGAACGGCCAAGGAAAACCGCGCCGGGGGAAATACGAAGCGTACCGCAACTTTTACGCCGCCGGGCCAGACGACGTTCCGCCACTGGAAGACCTTGTGGACAAAGGCTTCGTGAACAGATGGTCGCCGGGCAAATTTCCAAGCGAATATCCAATATATTCGCTGAATGGAATGGGGCTTGAATTCCTGGGTGACATTTGCGGGCTGAAAATAACGGAAAGAAGGTGACCGAAGCAATGAAAGGCGCGCAATGCTGTTTTTACTGCGCAGATTTCAAGGAGGGAAAATGCGTTGGCAAGTGGGGCAGCGTCGGATTTGACGAAGATGAGATGCGCGACAGGATGCATGGAGCCCTAACAAGTTGGCTTAGCTACAATTTTGCCAGCGATATCGCGCATGAAACCATCGCCATATTACAAAACAGCCTCGCAATCAAAATCGAAAACCCGCGCGAGTTTTACTGCGCGAATTGGAGGTAGGTAAACATGAAACTCACAGCCAACACAAAGCAACTGAAAGCCGCCTGCGACGCCGCCCGGCGTGCGGTTGGCAAAACCACCATCCCAGCCCTGGAGGGCCTCCTGCTGCGCTGCTACGGCAGTGATTTAGAGATCGCGGGCTACGACCTGGAATGCGCCATTCAGGTGCGCGCGGAGGCGCAGACGCGGGAAGCCGGCGCAACCGTCATCGACGCGGCCCTGCTCTGCGGTATCCTGGGCAAGCTCGGCGGCGACAGTGTCACCATTGAGGTTGACGAACGAAACAAGGCGAAAATCAGCGGCGGTGGCTCGGAATACAAGCTCAACGCCATACCTGCCAAAGACTTCCCGGACCTGCCAACGACTACGGACGGCCAGGGCCACATGGCGATGCCGCTGGAGGAACTGCAACAAATGATCCGGGGCACGGTTTACGCCGCGTCCATCAATCCGGAAAGCAAGCCTATTCATACCGGCGTGCTGTTCGAGTATGATTGCGACAAGCTGACCCTCGCAGCCATCGACGGCTTCCGCTGTGCTGTGCGCAAGATGGGGGAGGCGCATCATACCAATGAATTTACAGCAAAAAAGTTCACTGTCCCGGCCAAGGCGCTCAAAGAAATCGCGGGACTGAAATCCGACGCGGATCAGATCCAGATTTACCTGCACAAGAAGCACGTGACATTCATAGCGGGCGATATTCAAATCACCAGCCGCCTGCTGGACGGCGAATTCATGAACTACGCGGCGGCGATCCCGCAAAAGCACGAGGCGGAGCTGGTTATTAACGTGGCCGACATGATCGCTGCCATTGAGCGGGTGAGTTTGATCGTCGTAGAGAAAATCAAGACGCCCATCCGCATGAAACTTTGCCCGGAGGAAAGTGCGGTCGAATTGGCGTGCGCTACCGGCGTTAGGGCGGGCGGCCAATGAGAAGGTGCGGGTAGAAAGCAACGGAGTCTGGGACATCAAATACGAAATCGGATTCAACCACCGCTACCTGCTGGACGCGCTGAACGCCTGCGATGACGACACGGTGCACATGCGCATACAAAGCAGCCTGCAACCCGCAGTTATTGTGCCACCGAATGGCGATAATTACTTGCAGTTGGTTTTGCCGGTAAGGCTGCAGCCACAGCAGTGAAGGGAAACACGATATGAATCAGCGAATGGCCAACAAAGGCCGTAGCCTTGAAATCCTGGTAGAGCACCAAAACGCTATGTACCTCCAGCGCATGATCGCAAAGATTGAGAAGGTAGAAACCAGATGGGTGCCCGAGCGGGTGAACGGCAAAATCACCGGCGCCCATGTGGTGAAAAAAAGCGGCTTGGACTTCGCGGGATGCCTCGCGGGCGGGCATTCTATCAAGTTCGACTGCAAGCAATCGGAGGACCCGCGCGGCCTGCCGCTGGCCCATATCCAGGAGCACCAGATCAAGGAAATGGAAAAAGCGGAGCTTTTCGGCGAAACGGCGTTCCTTGTATGCGAAATCTTGCCGCTGCGGCAATGTTACGTTGTGCCAGCGCGTACGGCGATACTTCTTTGGGATCGCTGGAAGGCCAATAAAGGCAAGCGCGGGTACAACATCATCCCGGCGGAGCGTATGATGCCCGTTGACGGCACGGTGCGCGGTCCGTGCGATTACCTGGGGGCAATGGATAATTATGATAGGAGCTTGTTGCATGGGCTACGCCAACGATAACCTGCCGCCCAACCCGTGCTACGGCACAGCCGAACCGTGTTTCACGGGGTGCACATATCGACCGCGCTTCTGGATGTGTCCAAAATGGATAAGCTGGGCAGCTGAGGTGCGAGAATGCGAAGAGCGGGAGGATATATCTGATGATTGACCACATTACCACATGCCCGCACGGCAACTATAGCGTTGGTTATCGCTGGTACGGAAAAGGAAGCTGGCACGTTGTTGTTGGCGTAGAAGATTTGGGCACCGGCGACGACGAAATCAGCCTCATCCGTTATTTGCCAGCCTGCGGCTTTCCAAACACCCACGAAATGACCGGGCTGAATCACATTGAGCGGACATTAAATCGATTTT
>JGI24702J35022_10001880_pt1 | contig 12925 bp, 11 predicted proteins | sample TergutTh196P4_FD_35022 | JGI IMG/M metagenome (IMG submission 35022)
GTCTCCCTTCACCCTATCCCGGTCGAAGGCGAAGCCCTCCAGCTGGCGGCCGATTTCGTTTTGCATGACTACGAGATTCAGCGAGGTTTCTTGTTCTTCCGTAAGCTCATTTTCCACGAGGTCCGGCTGTACGATCAGGCGGTTCAGGATTTCCGTCAGGGCGATATACAAATCATTATCACTGATCCAGACCTTCGCGCCGCAGGGGCATTTCCAGGATTCATTGGTCTTTCGCCGGGTATCATGAATCCTCCGCATTTTGTTGTCGCACAGGTTGCACACAACGGGGCAGACGAGGCGCGGGGGTTGTTGCTTGGGTTGGTTGTTGCGTTCGCCCTTGGCGGCCCCTGCGCGGCTGTGCGTGGTTTCGTCGATGATGGCTGGCAAGCCGGTGGCGCCGGTGTAGCGGGCGTCCTCCAGGATACGCTTGACGCGGTTCTTGTTCCAGACGCTTTCACCGGGAAGGTACTCAACACTTCGCGCTGTTAGATCATCCGCTATGCGTTGCAAGGAATATCCCGAAAGGTAGCCGGCGAATATCTGCCGGACCACAGGGGCTTCGTCGGGATGTAATTCACTGATGCCCTTTATAATGGTATATCCGAAGGGGGCGGTGTAACGGTTTTTCATGCGGCGCGCCTCCTTTCCCGGCGTTCGATGATTTCGGTGAGTTCCAACCCGCCGAGCAGGCAGAAACGCAATTCAGTATGCGAGACCGCAGTGATGTTCTGTACGATCTCCGCGAAAAGGTTCTCGTTGAAGGTCGTCTGCGTTTCTTCGATAATGGCAACGGCATCATCCAGGGCGCGCAGATCGGCAATATCATCGTTGTTCTCGTCTTCGCGGAGCAGGCGCCGGCGCTCGGCCCGCAGGGCGTTCACCTGCTGGCTGACCCGCCCGGATTGGGCGGCGAAGTCGGCACTGTCGAGAATGCCCTTGTTGTGCAGTTTTGCGATGGTGTGAGATTGATTGTTGAGCAACGCGATTTTCTTGTCCACCTCGTAGATCTTCTGCTGGGTTCCGCTATGCCGGGCCTGCATCTGCTCCAGCTGGATGAGCATTGGTGTGAGGATGTATGCGCGGTGAACGGCCAGCTTGTTGGCCAGGGAGATGAAGGCGGCGTATATCAGGCTCTCCGGGAGCGCCATCACGGGGCAGCTGTCAGCTGCATTGTTGTGCCTGCGGCAGCCCCAATACACTTCGCCGCGGATGACTAATCGACGGAAGTTTGATCCACAGGCACAGCGCAGCTTCCCACTGAGTAGGTGCCTTCCTTCGGGGCCGTGGCCCTTGGTTTCGCGCTGCTTCCGCAGGCGCTGGACGGCATTATAATCCTCGGCGCTGATGATGGGGACATTGTAGCCCTCCACATAGTATTGGGGCAGCTGGCCTTCGTTTTTCAGCCTGCGGTAGGGCAGCGTGCCCGTGCTGAACTTTTTCTGGAACAGTGCGTCGCCGATGTAGTGGGGATTACCCAGGATGTAGTTCACCCCGGTCATATACCAGCGCTTTTCAGGGCATTCGCGGTTGAGTCGGTTGACAATAGCCTGCTTGCCCATGCCGGAGAGATACCAGTTGTAGATTTTGCGCACGATAGCGGCTTCCGGCTCGCAGATCACCAGCTCGCGCCCCTGCAGGCGGTAGCCGTAGGGGGTGCTCCCGCTGAGGAATGTGCCGTCAGCCATGCGCTTGCGTGCGGCCCAGCGGACGTTGCTGGAGATGGTCAGGCTCTCGTCCTGGGCGGCCATGCCATGCATAGTCAGGATGAATTCGTCGCCCATATTTGCGCTGTCGAGGTTCTCCTTCTCGAAGAATACGGTTACGCCCAGGCTCTTGAGCAGGCGGATGGCCGTGAGGCAGTCACTGGTGTTCCTCGCGAAGCGGCTGACGCTCTTGACCAGAATACGGTCGATCTTTCCCCGCTGGCAGTCGGCGAGCATGCGCTGGAATTCTTCCCGTTTGTCATCACGGGTTCCGGTCAAGCCCTCGTCGGTGTATATCTCCGTCAGAATCCAATCCGGGTGGCTGCCGATATATTCAGTATAATACTTCACCTGCGCGGCGTAGGAGTGCTGTTGGTCGGCGGAGTCGCTGGATGTCCGGGCGTAGGCGGCCATCCGCAGCAGCTTCGCCTCTTGTTCTGCGGCAGGGATGGTTGTGATGGCCGGCATCATACCACCAACCCTTCTTGCTCGAAGCGGATGGGGATGCCGCAGCTCTGGATTTCGCGGGTCAGGCGCAGGAGATTCTGCGTGTTGCGCGCGAAGTGCTTGATGCTTTTTGTGACGACGTGATCGTATTTGCCCGCGCGGCAGGCAGTCAGCAGTTCCTGCTCGCTTGTTATGAGTTTTGCCTGGGCTTCGCTCGCCACGCGGCAATAAACCGCCACGCGCCTAGGATTCGGGAATTGCTTTTGCATATTCTTTTCCTTCTTTCATGTTGATTTGCCCCGTGGCGCATCACATTGGCACGACACATCATATCACAAGGGTTCGAATCAGTCCATGGGGTACGGAAGATTTTACGAACGCAACATAGCCACAACACAGTTATAACATAATCAGGCTGGGCCGGTAGTGCTGCTCGCTGAGCTTGCGGATGCGCTCCATCTCGGCGGCGGTGATGAGTTTAGCCATTTCCAGCTGCTTGAGGATATTGATGCTCCAAACATAGCAGGCATCGGCGATGAGTTGGTCGTTCACTTTGCTTCTCCCTTCAGATAACATCTCAGCTCGAGGCTGGTATGTATGGCGCGTTCAACCGAGCGCATGTTGCCTTCGCTGATCGTGCAGATGTAACGGCGCAGCCTGCTTTTGTCTATGGTACGGATCTGCTCCACTAGCGCCTTGGAGCCGGGGTATAGCTGCGGATTGTCCAGTAGCACGTGCAGGGCGTGGCCGCCTTGCTTGGGCTGGCAGGTGAGCGGCGCCACGATGGTTGTCGGGCTTTCCAGGTTCCCGGCGTTGTTTTGAATCACAAGGCAGGGGCGCCTGTCGCCTTCCTCCGAGCCACGTACGGGATCCAGTTCCGCGTAGTAAACCTGCCCACGCTTAATAGCTTCGTTCATGTCGATATTCCTCTCTTGAAAAAGCCGGACGGCGCGGAGATATCTGCGCCGCCCGGCGTAGTCGTTTTGCGTTTATCCATATTCGCCCTCGGCTCCCTGGATATGAAAACGTGCGCACGCTTCCGGGCATTTAGCAAACGGCTTGGCGCCTTCATCGGAATTCCACCGGCCCCCTCACGGAGCCCGCAGTCTGGGACCTAACCTCGACTCTGCGGAAGTATCATTATCACCTTTGCTTGTTATGGCCATCCCCGGATTGCCTGTCCGAGGTTGAAGCTCTGGCCGTTCCCGCTCGCCGGACTTGTCCGGGTTTTGGCGTGGCCGCTTCGGTAGCTCGCCCCGTTTCCTATGTGTCACGGCGGCAAAGGCAACGTATCTGCTAAACGGAACTATTCTGTTTTCAAGCTGCGTGTAAGGTCGTTTCATTCGCCTTACACCTGTATAAGCTCGAAAACGGCCAACTGCACGGAAATATTTTTATTTTTCCAAAAGTTTTTTTAGTTTCCGAAGCAAACGAATTTTTCTGTCGTGAACCGTCATGTACGGCCAATCCAGTTCCGCCGCGGTCTGACGCTCACTTTTTCCTTCAAGGAAAATCGCCTGATGTAGTCTGCGCTCATCATCAGTCAAGTTGATCAATGCCTGGCGCAAATCCTGCAGGGTCAACTCCTCGGCAACCAACAGGGCAGGATTATTCTGATCAGAGCGGAACTCATCGAAATTCTCGTAGGCGCCGTCCATGCCGCCCTTCAGATCTGAAAACGTAATTTCATTCTCGCGGAAGCGACCATTGTTTCGTTTAATGGCCCAGCCGCTGCGCCGATATCCGTTGTAGATATCCTCGCAGACTTCGATATCCTCGAACTGCCCGGTGACGGTGTTATATACACTGATTATGTAGCTTTCATTTGACATTCGATTGTCTCCAGTCGTTAATTTTGGGAACGCAAAACGACTGGAGATGGTGGTGATCGTCCGGCGCGAAGCCGGAGGTACCGCATAAAAGAAAAAGAGCGCAGAGGACCTAATGAGGCCACTGCGCTCTTGCAAGTAAAATGACACATGCCAGAAAATCGGCATATGAATAAAGAAACGGCTGCGATTCTGTGTGGAATCGCAGCCGGGTTATTTGATTTGTTTTTCAAACGCGGTCTTTCATCATCCATGGCTTCATAGAAGCACTGCGGCGCAGTGCTTCGTCAAACCCTTTGCCGTGAAATTCTCCAACTTTTTAAGTATGGCAGATTTTCTCAGCTATGTAAAGACCGTAATAATTGGAAATTTGTTTTTTCTAGGTATTTCGAGTCCGGGCGCGCCTGCTGTCTATGCCGGTTAGTATGGATGCGCGGCGCAGTCGCTCATATGTTCTTCGCGAGCGATGCATGTAAATTTTCTTGATAAAATTTAGATTTTCTATTGCATTTTTTCTCGAAAAATGATAGAATTAAGAAAAAATCTATCAAGGAGAATAGGAATGGCGATTAAGAGCAACTTGGAAAAACACACCATCAGTTGGCTCAAACGGCAGGATACCGAGGGCAAGCTCAATAAGAACATTTCCATCCAGCGCAGGGAAGTTTGGGATGCAGAGAAGAAGAGCAATCTCATCGTTTCGCTTTTGCTGGATATACCTATCGAAAGTCTCCTCTTCGAGGAAGCCGAAGGCGATAGCCACAATGTACTGGATGGTAAGCAGCGCACATTGACGCTCTGTGCTTTTGTTGCGGACGACTTTGCGCTTTCACCGAAGATTCGCGTGAAGGAGATTGATGGCCTGCAATTAGTGGGATTGAAGTTCTCTGATTTGCCGGAGGCCTTGCAAAATCAAATTATGGAGTATGAGCTGTCCATCTCCATCCTACGCCCACTGGATGCCGATGAACGCGCTACGGTATTCTTTATGCGCAATCAGGCTATAGCTCTATCTAAGATGGACTTGTCGCTAGTCATGTTGGGCGAGGAGGCAATGGACGTTTTCGCGCGACTTTGCGAACATAACTTCATGCAGGCCAAAATCAAATTGACAGCGCCAGCTCGCCGCAAGCATGACGACCTGCGCGTTTTGTTGCAATACTTAATACTGTGCAAAAGGGTCAGTATGGGCTTTTCCGGCACTGAAATCATGAGTTTTTGTGATGATATTAAAAATGGTGAAGAGAAATTAGAGGAAGGCTATATTAAAGCAGCACTGGATTATTTGGATGCTGCGGTTGAAGAGAAACGCCAGTATCTGAAGCTTGTTCATCTGCCTATGGTGCTACTGGTCGCCAAGCAGGCCCGTGAAAAAGAAATGCCCTGTGATGAATTCGTGACTAAATTGGATTCATTTTTTGAGGGCTTAGATGAAACCGGAGAATATATGGCGGCCTGTAAGTCTGGCAGCGCAAAGCGAGGGAATGTGCAAACGAGGGTTGAAATTATGAAAAACGCGATTTTAGGAAAAGCAAATAACAAAAAACTTTATGAATAAACCATGAGTCTTATACGTCCAGTCTCGTTCGCCTCTCTGTTAATCTATAAACAAGCAACGCTAACACGATGTGATATTCGAGAAACAAGCATATTCAATTCATACTTGATTCTGAAGTATTGAAAACAAGATTCGTAGAGAGTTATGAACTGAACCTGGGTATAGTCATGTTTGTGCGGAGTGAATTCTATAAAAAAATGGAGGGGTTTGAAATCATAGATGATTCTGGTACTCTCGTCTCGATAGCAAAAGAATTTTCAGTTTCATTTGTTATCTTATAGCCAGTTAATGAATGTTTGATATGCTTTTTTGCGGAGTTCAGATCAGTTTGAATTTGAATACACGTTGTTAGATTTTTCATAGACATAACCATACCTTTTCTTAGCTGTGAAAGGCACAAGAGTGATGCTTTGCGATGTGTTTTCTTCGGAATCAGATGCGTTCTTCTAGAACTCAGAGAGAGTCGCGTTATTAAAATATATCCTAGCGTGAAATGCTTTTGATTTGGGCAACAACCGACCTCAACGCACGTTTTCGTATCAGACATTGAATCGCTCTCTTTCCAAGGCTTTCGGTTATTATACAGACTGTGGTGTACCTTCGGTTGCCTGAAAGCAAAATAAGATGAAATACGAATTGATCAAATGAAATCATAGCAGATTCTGAAATTCTTGTTTGAATAACGAAAGAATCTTCTGTTTCTTTAAGAAATTCAAAGCCAGGCAATGATTTTTTTATATGCTTTTTAGTAGATGATAAATCAAATGGAATATAGACGAGCTTTATCAGTGTACTCATATCGTTTCCCTCTTTTATTTGTAGTTAGGACATATTTAACAGCACAATTTTAGAATTTAGATATTTACATAATACTGAGCCTGTGCCATCCAAAGCGCATAATACTTCCCTCCTTCATTGGAAATTAGCTCTTCATGGGTACCAAACTGTACTAATTTGCCCTCGTCAAACACTGCAATTTTGTTGCAAAAAATGCAGGAAGATAGTCTATGTGAAATGTAAAATACCGTTTTCTCACCAACTAATTCATCGAATTTGCGATAAAATTCCTGTTCTGCAAAAGGGTCAAGGGCGGCGGTAGGTTCATCTAATATGACGATTTGAGCATCTTTATACAGAGCGCGAGCAAGCGACAGTTTTTGTGCCTCGCCGCCGGAAATCTCAATACCATCAGAATCGCAGTCTCGATATAGACAAGTTTCTAAACCTTTCGGCATGTGTTGCATTCGATTGATGAAGCCCACTTTTTGCAAGATGTTTTTCGCGGTTACTTCCTCTACGATTTCACTGCTCGCGATATTTTCACCTAGAGGCAGGGAAAAAATCTTAAAGTCTTGAAAGATGACAGAAAACAGCTTATGATAGCTCGCTTTGTCGTAGTCCCGAATGTCCCTGTCATTAACTAAAATGCAGCCTTCCTTTAGTGGATAAAGGTTGCACAATAGCTTAACAAATGTTGTTTTTCCGGAACCATTTTCTCCCACGATGGCAATTCGATCACCGACAGGAATTTGTATGCTAATATTCTTGAGGACCTCCGGTCCTTGTTCGTCATAACTAAACGAAACATTTTCAAAAGTGATGCGTTCCACTGTTTCAATTATTAAGTTGCCACCCTCGGTGGCTTTTGACTGGGCCAGATAAAAAAACTCGCGAAAGCGTGGAAGTAAAGATGTGAGATTTCCGACATTCATTCCGATGGCAGTCATAGCAGTGACAATTTGCATGAAACTACCCACATAACGAACTAACGCATCAACGCCGAACAAGCCCGCCATACCTTTCAGTGCGATCAATAAGTAAACTCCAAAACCTAGTGCTGCGCCAATTACCGCGAAACTTGCGCCTGAAATAGCTTTGTAGTCTCCGATTTTTTTGAGGATGGAATGCCCCTTAGTCTGCAACTCATCTACAGCTTGACTTTCGATCAAATTTTGTTCAGCGAATAATCGGATCTCTTTGCCAGAATTATAATCACTTAGCAATCTATTATAGAAGCTAAATATGCGTTTGATATCCAAGAATTTGTTTTCTTGTTTGTGTACTGCCTTGTTCGCATAACCGCTGGCAATACAAATCCCAATGGCAAAGAGCAAAATCGCACCTAAAAGCAACAAAAGCATCCATGGAGAGTGCAAAAACCCGTCACCTGAGCGCTTAATCGCGATTTTGAAGAAGGGAAGTAGTAAAACAATCGAACAACCGAGCCCACAAAGCCCCCGCGTTATTTCTTGCATTATCCGAAGCAGCTTAGCAAAAGGACTACCTTGATACTCCTTGTATTTATTTGCTTGCGCTGAAAATGTTGCATTCTCCAGTAGAGGATAATCGGCAGCAAATAGATTGCTACTAATACTATTGTGCTCCGAGATGAAAATTCTATCATGATGGACACATTCCATCAGATCTAACTGGCTGTCTAAAAAGAATAACAACAGATTCAGTCCGGCTGCGATAGATACGGTCCACACCAAATCTGAAACGGATTTTGTACTAGTTAAAATTATAATGACTCGCGCAGAAAAATATATGTTCACAAAAGGCCGTAACGCACGCAAAAAGCCACCAATAATGCTGCAAAAGATTGCACTACGTTGTATGTTTTTGATCGTTCGTAGAGTATTGCATAGCAATATGATATTTTTCATGCGTTCGCCTCCTTGCTACGGTAATAATGGCTTTGCGCCTGAAACATGCGCCAATAATCCCCTTGCTGTGCCATTAGTGCCTCATGGCTACCCTCTTGCTCAACTTTGCCTTGGGAAAGGTAGAAAACCCGATCGCAAAATTGTGTGGAAGCTAAGCGGTGCGAAACAAAAAACGACAGCTTATTGACATCGCTTAATTGATCGTAAGATTCATATATCTCACTTTCTGCGATGGGGTCAAGAGACGCAGTGGGTTCATCCAACAGTAATATGGGCGCATTTTTATAAAGCGCCCGAGCCAGTAACAATCGCTGGTATTCCCCTCCTGAAAAAGCCGTCGCATCTTGCCATACTTCTTTCACCATATTCGTTTGCGGGCCATTTGGCAACGCATTTATTTTATCAAGCATACCAACCTGTTGCAGAACTTCGTTGAGCCGTACGGCGTTTTCCTCTCCCGCAGGAAGCAACGTAATATTTGCCGCCACGGACATCGGTAGGAAGTGATAGTCCTGGAATACCGCACCACAAAGTCGGAAACGTTCTTCTCGGTTATACTGGCGCGCGTTTGTGCTATTGATAAAGATCTCACCTTGCGTTGGCTCATATAGGCCACAAAGAAGCTTAATAAGTGTTGTTTTCCCTGCGCCATTTTCGCCCACCACAGCAATACGTTCGCCCTTCGTTACGGTAAAGTTAATATCTTTCAAAACCAGATCGCTTTCAGGGTGATATGCAAAACTAACATTGCGAAATTCGATTTTTTCCACAGTGTTATTCTGCTTCGTTTGATTTTCTGCCACATGGAGTTGATCGGGCATGTCTAAAAATTCGCGGTATTTTCTGCATTCCGTACAAACTGTTCGAAGCTGGACAAACTGCCACGATAATCCACTCATCCAACCAGAAAAGCCTGTCGCGATGCCAAAATAGAAAATGAAATCCGCAATGGAAAGGTCATTTTTTATTGCCAATGAAATTAGGAATGCATATGTAGCAATTTCGCGAGCCATTGCTAACAAGGATTGCAATGCAGATATTTGTGTATTTTGTCGTATAAACTTTTGCAACAGTTTCGTATGCACCATCAAAGCCCTGGCGATTGTAGCCATGAACCAGTCGCGCAGAGAATAAAGGCGAATATCTTTACCGCCTCTTGGCTCAAAAGCAATGCGATAAAAATATTCGAACCGCATAAAAATCGATGAGCTTTTATCGCTGTATTGCTCGCTTGCACGGCTTTTACTCCACATAAGTAGCGCCTCAAAAAAACTACTTGCTATAATTATGGCGATTAGCAGCGGTTGTAGCCGCAACAACAGAAAAATATAAAAGACTATACCAAGTATATTGCTGACAAGAGGCATTAAGACAAAGGCGAATAGACGAATGGATGAGTGGCGATATTCGTCATCCATTGCCGCAAAGCAGCGTCCACGCTCGAATTTACGTCGTCCCTCAAAGCTTTCTAGGTTTACGTAGTCCATATAAAGCAATTTATGAAAAGCCATAATACTAAACTTATTTTGCACACAGTCCATGGCTGCGCGCGCTTTGAGATCTGTGAAGAGATTAGCCCACTGTAAAAATGCCAAAAACACGGAAAGTATTGTGATTTGAAGCAACATTTGCGAAATAGGGCCACGATTTTCGATAGCTTCGATCATTAGTTTTGGAATCAATGCGATCACTGTGGGAATTAGAACTAAGCAAGGAACTCGAAGGATACTGAGCAATATACTTTTTTTGTCCATGTCATACCAATGACGCAGGATATAAAAAAAATGCTCTTTATTTTCATTAATCGACATAGATTCCTCCCGTTTGATTTTTATTTCATAAAAATCCCTACTTGCAGAGTGTTGCTAAATACTGTGTGACGTGATATAATCCTCCGGCAGGAGGGAATACGATGGACAGAGCGAAATCGCGCAGGAAAACACCATGGGACGGAGAGACGGACTTGACGACAACGCAGGAGTTTTTGAGGGAGAAATACGCCGCATACTACGCTGATCGCCATGTAAATGTCGGGGACAGCGGCGAGGCGGACATGATCAATTCTTACGCCCCGGCGAAGTGTCCGTTTTGCGCGTCGGAGAAATTCAAGAAGAGCGGGCGCACCAAAAGCGGAGTGCAGCGGTACATGTGCGTGTGCGGAAAAACGTTTCTGCCCAGCACCGGCACCATCTTCGATGACCACAAGATTTCGATCAGTGAATGGATGGAATTCTGCCTGAATCTGTTTCGCCATGTGAGCATCACGGCGGATTCATGGAGCAACAAGAACTCCTTCACAACCTCAAAATACTGGCTGGCGAAACTCTTCCTAACCCTTGAAAGCGTTCAAGATAACGTGGTTCTGTCTGGTGAGGTGTGGCTGGATGAAACCTTCTATACCGTGCGTTCGCCGGATATTGTCCGCACAGAAAGCGGTGACAAACTGCGCGGGGTGTCCAGAAATCAGATTTGTATCGGCGTAGCCACAGACAAAAAGAACACGCTTTTTCTCGTCGAGGGCACGGGCAAGCCTTCACAAAAGAAGACGCTTGAAGCCTTCCGCAGGCACATCCAACGGGGCTCGACGATCATCCACGACAGGGAGTCCTCTCACGCGAAACTCATCCAGGAACTCTCGTTGGCAAGCGTCACATACGCTTCGAAAGACCTGAAGGGTCTGCCCGACAAAGACAATCCGATGAATCCCGTCAACCGTGCCCACGCCATCCTGAAAAAGTTCCTCAATACCCACAGCAGCTTCAACCGAGACGACCTTCAGGGCTACCTGAATCTGTTCGCATTCGTCACAAATCCACCCGGCATCTGCTCGAAAAAGTCGAGCTGGTGATAAAAACGGCTTTTGAAAATCCGAAATCTCTGCGCTTTAGGGACTACTATTCAGTAACATCGGGCGTATCAGAGAGTGATTAGCAACATTCTGCAAGTAGGGATTTTTTTCATAAAAGCCCGTTTTTGCGTGCGTATGTATAAAAATTGTGTAATATACGCGGTTCATTTTCTGAAATCCATAGTAGTAAGTTTATTATTTTATTAAGTACACCTTCTTTATCAATTCTTTTTAGGTTGTATTTTGTTGCAAGCATAAGTACTAAATTCATTTTATGATGTATCACATTGTATTCAACAGCCGCTGGGCAGGTTGGCGCAATCCTGTTAATGATTAGTAACAAGATTTTTTTATGCTCTTGTAGCACTTTTATTCCGCGAGGATCAATTAAGCTTAGTGGCTCCTTTTTATGTTTCTTTTTTAATTTCTTTATAAAGATTCTATATAGCTTTGCGTTGAAAATAAATGGAAGAAAATTATTTGCATACAAAAATATTTCTATGCGGAGTTTTTTTAAATTCACTTGTTCAGGGACAAAACTCGACGGTAGCGAGGAAACAAATCTATCTCTGTTAAAATAGCTTTTTGTCTTTCTGTAGTTTCGGCTACGGCGATTGATTGATTCAGGAAAAGACCACGCCTCATCAAGTTCTAGATATTTTATCTTTATTGATTCGTACATCGGGACGAAGTTATCTTCAGGCTTATATCCAGCAGCAGTAAATTCCATAGCATCATCATCATAACCATAGATTATCCACGAATGTATTCGGTCATGAGCGTAATTTAAAGAAGATAGTTTACGAGCATTCAAAACTAGCGTGACATATTTATCGACGTTAATTGCCTTCTTCACAAACTCAACCATATCGCTAGGTCTCTTACTGATTTTTTCGAATTCAAACATTTTACGAAATGAATATTCATGCAAGTAGAATACTGCATCCGCTCGGTAAAAAAACAAATACATCAAGGATACGAATTTATTGCATAGAATACCAAAAACATCATAATCGTTGCCTTCAAGAATTCCAAAACAATCAGCATGCCTAGGATAAGCTCTCGCTGACGGTTTTGGGTTGAACAAAAGAATCTTTCTCATGGATTATAAATATACCTCCCCTAGAATTTATCAAAGTCGTTTAACAATATATCAATTTTTTCCTATAAAATCAAATATTCTATCCACTGCCACTTTTTCTTCGCCAGTCGCAGTATACGTTGTTGCAATATAATTGAGGTTTTGAAGGTATTGCTGGTTGCTAAGCATCTCTACGATAAATTGCTCAAGTTCAAAAAAATCAACTTCAGGATTTAGATGCTGCCTACCTAATCCAAATTTTTCTATTTGTTCAGCAACAATGAATTGATCAAAACTTTGCGGCAGCACAATCATCGGGGCATTTAACTGGAGAGCTTCGCTGGCGCTATTCATACCACCATGAGTAATAAATACATCAGCCAATTCTAACAATTCCAACTGATTAATCCCATTTTTCAAAACAAAGTTATCTGGAATATATTCAAAATCTTTTTCGGAATGTGTCCCAATGTTAACTACAAAAAGTGCATTGAATCCACTAAAATGTTTCATAACATTTTTGTAAAAATTCAAATATTTCTGGTTTCCACTCAAAGTCGATCCAAAGGAAATCAATATCATTTTGCTATGCTCACTCAAACGATAACTTTGAATTAGTTCTTTTGTTCTTCGAAAGCTCAGATTATTGCCTGCAAAATGATAAGTATTGTCTAGCAATCTTGCGTAAGGTTGAAATTCTTTTGATGTAAATACTATAGTCAGATTTTCTTGATTTCCTATATAATCATACTTGTGTCCATGCTTCAAACAACTGTCATGTGCCATTTGATCA
>JGI24702J35022_10001881_pt1 | contig 12924 bp, 13 predicted proteins | sample TergutTh196P4_FD_35022 | JGI IMG/M metagenome (IMG submission 35022)
ATTGGGCTTCATCAGCAGGCAGCGCTGCCCGGCGATATCGGCGGCGCCGGTGAGCGCGCGGAACTTCAGCCGGTCCACCTTTGCCTTGTGCTCGCCCGCCAGGACGTCCAGGCAGAGGAAGCCCGCGTTGTGGCGGTTGTACTCATATTGCCTGCCCGGGTTGCCCAGGCCCGCGATGATCCACTGGGGGGGGCCGGGTTTGCGAAAGAATGGCATGGGTTCCTCCTACCGTTTGTTTGGATAGCTGATCTCCCGGGCCCATGTATCCAGCTCGTGCGCGAATGCGGGGATGCTCAGCAGGCCAGCAGACCAGAGATATGCCCGGTCGACTTCGGTGATTTCGTTGAGGGCCATCCAGCGGACTTCGGCCAGGATGGGGTCTTCCGGAAGCTCGGGATCATAGCCAAGGGAGGGGGTTTGATCGCCAATATCTATATGATATGTATAGAACTTGTCCGCGTCATAGGGATCGGCCCATTCGCTGGTTTTCCTGATAATTCTGCCGGTGACGTTACACTCCTCTTGCAGCTCCCGCAGGGCCGCCTGTTCGGGCGTTTCGCCCGGCTCGATGCCGCCGCCGGGGGTGCAGTACCATTCGTCGTTGTCGTGTTTGTGCTTCACCAGCAGAATTTTGTTGTCCCGGATGACCAGGCACTGCGCGCGGCCCTTGTATGTCATGCCTTTTCCCTCTTTTCTTTATTGACCTGACGTGCCCGGGCGATGGCGAGGGTGTCCGCCGGCACGTCCTCGGTGATGACCGAGCCCGCCGCGGTGTAGGCGCCCGGGCCAAGCTCCACGGGGGCGACAAGGCTGTTGTTGCAGCCGATGAACGTGCCGTCGCCCACGGTTGTGCGGTGCTTCACCCCGGGCGTGCCGCCGTAGTTGGCCACGGCCAGACCGCAGCCCACGTTGACGTCCCGCCCGAAGGCGGCGTCGCCGATATAGCTCAGGTGGGATATCTTCGTGCCATCGCCGATTTCGCTGTTCTTGATCTCCACGAAGTTGCCGATGCGCAGGTTTGCGCCCAGTACAGTGCCGGGGCGCAGGTGTACCCAGGGGCCAACCTGGCAATTCGGGCCGATCTCGGCGTCCTCGGCCTGCACGTTGTTGAGGACGGCGCCCGTGCCCACGCTGGTGCTGCCAAGCAAAACCGTGCCGGGCAATATCACCGCGCCGGGCGCAATTTTCACACTGGCGGTGATGATTACCCCATCCTCACAGGGGATGGCGACGCCTTTTGCCCTGTGGCGCGCCAGTATCTCCCGCCGGGCCTCGCCGGTGAGGGAGAGCAGTTCGGAAATGCCCATGAGAGCCTCCTGCAATATCATTCTATATTATATTATACCAGAAAAGCCGGGGGAATTACAAGGGGAATTTTAAATACCCCCTCTGGCCGCAGGCCAGAGGGGGTCAAAGCATAGAGATACCGGGGTACGCATGAAGCATACCCCGGCTCTCTTTGAACGTATTTGGTGTTCAACATCCCGATGTGCGTCTGCCGCCAGCAACCTGCCAAGGGCGGCGGTCAGTGCGCATTCACACTATAGCGCTAAATCGGTAAAACGTCAATGGGTTTGCTTGCAGTTTCTAGCGATAAAATCGAAGCCGCGGCACCGGTTGGTATTTGCTGCCAAAATCGATTTTTGGGATCGGGAAATGGAGGGAAGGGTTTTCCGGGAAATGGGAGGCCGGAGGGGGTGAAATAAAAAGCCTGCTCTCAGCGAGAGCAGGCTTCATCCGCTATTCAATTGCACGCCGCTTACTGCTCGGCAAACCCCGAGTTCACCAGGGAAACCAGATCCTCCACGGCGGACTCCTCGTCCGCGCCGCCGGCCAGGATGCGGATATTCGTGCCGCCCACGATGCCCAGGGACAGCACCCCCAGCAGGCTCTTGGCGTTCACGCGGCGGTCGTCGCGCTCCACCCAAATGGAGGACTTGAATTCGTTGGCCTTCTGGATAAAAAAGGTTGCCGGGCGGGCGTGCAAACCCACGTGATTTTGAACAGTGACTTCCTTAGAATACATATTTTCATTCCCCCCACCTAAACTTGTACTATCTCCATTATATCACTTTTTTTGCGTACGTCAACGCCTTTGGATTGATTTCGGAGACACAGCCAAAGCTGTCAAAAATAGGGGGGGTATCCTTGTGCAAAATGACAAGAACCTTCTCGGCATTATATAACATGGGCCCGCCACAGAGCCGACGCCGCATCCTCGGCGGCGCCGGGCAGGAGGGCCTGGGCATAGATGGCGTCGATCTGTGTGCGCAAGTGGTCGGCGGCGGCCTGGGCCTGGTAGGCCTCGCCCAGCAGCTCGCGCATGGTGCGGCGGCAGAAGCGCAGGCGGCAGCGGTGCTCCTGCAGGGCCTCCTTGCGGAAAAACCGCGCGGCCTGCATGCGCTGCGCGCCCTCGAAGCCGATGGGGTGCCGCCGGTTGGCCGTGACGCAGCACAGCCCCAGCGAGGGCACCAGCAGGTGCTCGGGCTCCCCGCGGGGGGACAGCGGGCAGGGGCAGGAGATGACGTCCAGGCCGTTGCCCATGGCGTAGGCCCGCAGTAGGTTCCACAGCAGCGGCGCGGCCACGCCAGTCTCGTCCTCCAGCACCACGGTGTCGGTGTACATGGCCTCCAGGCCGCTGCGGCGCAGCAGAAGGCCCTGCCCTGTCACCGCGGTGAGGAAGCGGTGGCTCTCGTGCCCGATATGCCCGTTGGGCGGCGGGAAGCGCCGCGCGGCGAAGCGGGAGGCATAGCGCTCGATCTTGGGGACATCGAGGGTCTCGCCCACCACGAAGGCCATATCCTTCTTCATGGCCCGGGCCGCGCGCAGAAACCGCGATACCCGCAGCAATTCGCGCTCCCACGCATTTATCAGCGTGCGCAAATCCTCGCGGCGGGCGCGCAGGAGGGCGTTGTCGCGGCAGGCGTCCAGGGAGAGCAGCTCCTCCCCCGCGCCGGGCAATTTTGCCTCCAGGGAGTAGGGCGCTCCGGCCTCCAGGACACAGAGTTTTTCCTCCGGCAGCCGCAGGGCGCAGCGCCGTTCCCGGCCCGGGGCGTCCCAGAAGGTCTGCGCGGGCTGGCCGTCGGCTTCAGCCAGCCCGCTCAATGTGGATATCAGGGTATCCGCCGCGCCGCCGTGCCCGCTTTTGAGCAAAATGATGCGCCAGCCGTCCCCCGGCGGGCACAGCTCCGGCAAGTGGGTGACACAGCCCTCCGCCGTGTTTGTGCGCAGGAAGCAGCAGTGCTCCGCTGAACTCATATGGTCAGCCCCTTCGCAGTGAAGACGGCCCCTGTATCGAATCCTTGGGGCCGCACGGCCTTTGGGGCCGTTCTGCTCCATTGTATGCGGGGCGGGCTTGGCTCGTGCGGCGGGGGGGAGAACGTCGCTCCGCGATGCCTTCATCACCGCCTGCGGGCGGAGCTTCCTCCACGGGAGGAAGCCTGGGGGATTCGGTGGGCAGCAAGTGGTAACTTATCATGCCATCCCTTCGATAAACGCTTTCACCGCAAAGGATAGGCTCACGTTTTTCATCCGCACCAGCCCGATATGCCGCTCGGGCAGGGCCTCGTGGAAGCGCAGCTGGCGCAGCTCGCCAGTGTCGAGGAGGGGCTGCACCTCCTCCTGGATGGTGGCGGCGACGCCGAGGCCGATTTTTGCGAACTCGGACAGCAGGGCGAGGCTGCCAAGCTCGATTGCGGGCTGGAGCGCAAGCCCCAAGCCCGCCAGGAAGGCGTCCAGCCGGTTTCTGGAATTGCTCGCCTTTTCCAGCATCAAAACCGGGACAGTTTGCAGATCGGCCAGGCGCATGGGCGCGTCGGCCAGGGCCGCGTATTTTTCCCCGGCGACGAAGCAGTCGTGTATGGCCTTCAACGGCGTGATGTCAAGGGAGGCGTCGTTTTCCACGGGGAGGTTGACAAAGGCGATGTCCACCACCGCGCGCTTCAGGAGCTCGATGGATTCCCGCGTGGTGCGGTTGGCCACGGAAATTTGGATCTCCGGGTGCGCGCCGTTGAAGCGCTTGAGTATGGGGAGCAGATAGAGGCTGCATATGGTGTCTGACGCGCCTATTCTTATTCTCCCCGTGCGTAAATCCTTCATCTCCGCGAATTTGGCCTGCGCGTTTTCGATCAGCGCGATGGCGTCGTCGATGTGGGAGAACAGGACGCCGCCCTCCACCGTGAGGGTCGCCCCACGCACGCTGCGGTGGAAGAGCTTGCCGCCGATTTTGTCCTCCAGCTGCATGATGGCCTGGGAAACCGCCGACTGGGAGACGAACAGCCTCTCCGCCGCTTTGGAAATACTGCCGCTTTTGGCGACCTCGCGGAAAACCCGATACAGGTCAAGATGGATGTCCATTAGTGCCTCTTATTCATAATATTAAAAAGATTAACTTTACTTATGGGTTGGTTTCGATTATACTATATTGCGGCAGGAAAAGCAAGAAGAATTTTTTTTGTGCGGAGCACCATAAGAAAGGCAGGTATCTCTATGAGAACAATCGGAACCGTCGCGCGCGGCATACGCGCCCCGCTGATCAAGGCGGGCGACGACATCGCCAATATCGTTGTGGACAGCGTGCTGGCAGCCGCGCGGGAGGAGAAGTTCTCCCTGCGCGACAGGGACGTGGTGGGCGTCACCGAGGCGGTGGTCGCCCGCGCGCAAGGCAACTACGCCTCCTGCGCGCAGATCGCCGCGGACGTGCGGGCGAAATACCCCGGCGGCACACTGGCCATCACCTTCCCCATCCTCTCGCGCAACCGCTTCTCGAACATCCTCAAGGGCATCGCCCTGGGCTGCGACAAGCTGTACGTCATGCTCAGCTACCCCGCCGACGAGGTGGGCAACGCCCTGCTGTCCTGGGACGCCATCGACGCGGCCGGGGCAAACCCCTATGCGGATGTGCTGACCGAAGGCGATTTCCGCGCGAAATTCGGCAGCGAGACCAAGCACGTGTTCACCGGCGTGGACTATGTGGAGTACTACAAGTCCCTCGGCGATCATGTGGAGATCGTCTTTGCCAACGATGTGCGCAGCGTGCTGCGCTTCACTAAAAATGTGCTGTGCTGCGACATCCACTCGCGGTTCCGCTCGAAGCGGCTGCTCAAGGAGGCCGGGGCGGAGATTGTCTACGGGCTGGACGATATCCTCTCCGCGCCTATAGCCGGCAGCGGCTGGAACGAGAGCTACGGCGTGCTGGGCTCCAACAAGTCGTCGGAGGACAGTGTGAAGCTCTTCCCCCGGGACTGCGAGCCGGTGGTGGCGAAGATCGCGCAGGGGCTGAAGGAGGCCACGGGCAAAGAGATTGAGGTCATGGTCTACGGCGACGGCGCCTTCAAGGACCCCGTGGGGCAGATTTGGGAGCTGGCGGACCCGGTGGTCTCGCCCGCGTTCACGCCCGGGCTGCGGGGCACGCCCAACGAGCTGAAGCTCAAGCTGCTGCTGGACAACGAGCTGGCCGGCAAGAGCGAGGAAGACGCCCGCGCGGCCATCAAAGCCAAGGCGGACAATTTGGAGGACAAGGCCCTGGGCACCACCCCGCGGCGCTATACCGATTTGCTGGGCAGCCTGTGCGATTTGATGAGCGGCTCGGGCGACAAGGGCACGCCGATTGTGCTGGTGCAGGGGTACTTCGATAATTTTGCGTCGTAGCACCGGAAATAAGCAAAGCGGCTCTATCCAGCGCCCCTGGCGTGAATGCCAGGGGCGCTTTTTACCCTCAATTGGAATAAAAGAACGAAGAAATCTACAAGTTTCTGGGAAAATCAAGAATATTAACTCCATAAAACGAAAAAAAATGAAAATTATTCGAAACGATCTTGACATTTGCTTCTTACCTTCCTATAATCTCCGCAGCTTTTTTCCAAAGAGAGGTGGTCAACGAGACACAACGCTAAAAACCGGCGCCCTAGTTGAAGGTTGAGGGCTGAAAGCGGAGGGCCCAACTCCGGAACAATTGAGGCAAATTATTTATTTTTTGGGAGGAAAAGAAAATGAAGAAAGTCATCTCCACGATCCTGGCGCTTATGCTCTCGCTTGCCGTGCTGGCGGCTGTCATGGCGGAGGGAACCGCTGCGTTGAGCGACAACGTGACAGTACAAGGCTTTGCCTTCCATTGCAACGCCAATGGCGGCAACGGCAAAACCTACCTTGTGGGCTACGCGAAGGACTTCGGCAAGTTCAGCAAAAAGACCGGCGCGGGCTTGGTAACCCTTACCCGCAATGCGGATGATTCCAAGGTTTGGGACGTTGTCGTGCCGGAAGGCGAAACATGGGAATGCCTGGCCTGTGGAAGCACCGAATGGATCTCCTACAGCAACAAGAGCGGCGTGCCGGACGGCAAGAATATCCAGTTGAACCATCTTGCAAAAGGCGCTCCCGCCGATCCCCCGGATCCCCCTGATGAGCCCGATCCTGTCATTGAAGTCAACGTTGCTTTCCTCGGATGGTATGGCAACATGGACCCGGACACCGGCTTGCCGATGCACCAGGCTCCTATCCATTGGCAGCTTCTCACCGAAGAAGGCGACGAGATCGATTGGTCTCTTGTTGACGCGGCGTATGCCGACTGGGCAGCCAACGGCGGATATGCGATACCCGCCAATCCGGCCTTCAGATCCTCCGGCGCTTTCCCGCTCTATTTTGAACACGGCGACACCATCGCGTACGGTATCCTCACGCCGGAGCAGAGAGATGCGTATTATTCCGCGCCGGCAACCCAGATTATTATCTATCTTGACCCGGGATATGCGCTGCCCTGGTAGCCTCCCGAGGAAATACACATGATGGCAGATGTCGCTCCGCGAGAATAGCATCGCGGAGCGACAATCTGTTTTCGCGGAGCGGCGTTACAGCTCCTCGAAATCCGCCGCGCCATGCTTGCACAGCGGACAAATGAAGTCCTCGGGCAGGCTTTCGCCCTCATAGATGTACCCGCAGATTTTGCAGCGCCAGCGGCGCAGGCCGGTCTTGGCAGGCGCGGGGGCGGCAGGCTTGGGTTTGATATCTTTGTGATAGTCCGCGTAGGTGACGGGGGGCGCGTTTTCCAGCATGGCGGCGTCGAGGACGTCGGCCAGGAACCAGGTGTGCGAGCCGAGGTCGATGCTCTGCACCACCCGGCAGGAGAACCGCGCGCAGGACATCTGCGTGAGATAGGGCAAGCCCTGGGCATCCAGGGCGAAGGGGTATTGGCCGCCGAACTTCTCATGCTCCCGGCCCGACTGGAAGCCGAAGTGCTTGAACAGAGCGAAGTCAACCCCCTTGCACAGCACGGAGGCGCTGAACTTTTCCGTGGCGAGGACCATATCGTGGGTGAGGCCTCCCTTGGACAGGGTGAGGCACGCGCGCGGGGGAACGCAGGTGGCCTGCATAAGGGTGTTGTTGATCATGCCGTTGATTTTGCCGTTTTGCTCCGCACTGACGACGAACAGGCCGTAGCTTAGTGTGAACAGGGCTTTGGTGTCCATATCTGCTGGCTCCTTTTATTAATAATTCCAGTATGTTCATTGTACAGCGGCCGCGAAATAAAGTCAAGCCGCAGGCGCGCAAAATTTTTTTCGAAAAAGGCGCGCAAAATTTTTTTCGAAAATGTCTTGCATTCCAACAATTTTTTTGCTAAACTATATGCTATACCAAAATTTTTTACGAAAAGAGGACTTTGCAATGGTGATTGGCGTACCAAAAGAAATTAAAAACCACGAAAACCGCGTGGGCCTCGTGCCCGACGGCGCGTATGAGCTGGCGCGGCTGGGGCACAGGGTGCTGGTGGAGGCCGGCGCGGGCGTGGGCAGCGGGATCCCCGACGGGGACTACGTGAAGGCCGGCGCGGAGATTTGCGCACGGAAACAAGATTTGTTCGACAAGGCTGATATGATCGTGAAGGTCAAAGAGCCGGTGCCGGGCGAATATCAGTATTTCCACGAGGGGCAGACGCTGTTCACCTACCTGCACCTGGCGGCGGACAGGGAGCAGGCGGAGTTCCTGCGGGAGAAGAAGATCACCGCCTTTGCCTACGAGACGGTGCAGGCCGAGGACGGCAGCCTGCCGCTGCTGACCCCCATGAGCGAGGTGGCCGGGCGCATGTCCGTGCAGATCGGCTGCGTGCTGCTGCAGAAGGACAACGGCGGCAAGGGGATCGTGCTGGGCGGCGTGCCCGGCGTGGCCCCGGCGGAGGTCGTGGTTATCGGCGGCGGGGTGGTTGGGCTCAACGCCGCGAAGATGGCATCGTGGATGGGCGCGCGGGTGACGCTGCTGGATGTCTCCCGCAAGCGTTTGACGTACATCGACGACATCTTCGGCGGCAAGGTGACCACCCTGATGAGCACGGCCTATAACATCGCCAACTCCGTGAAGAAGGCCGATCTGCTCATCGGCGCGGTGCTGCTGCCCGGCGCGAAGGCCCCCTGCCTTGTGACCGAGGAGATGGTGAAGACCATGGCCCCGGGCTCCGTGATCGTGGATGTGGCCATCGACCAGGGCGGCTGCATCGAGACCGTGGACAGGATCACCACCCACGAGAACCCCCACTACGAGAAGCACGGGATCGTCCACTACAGCGTGGCCAACATGCCCGGCGCGGTGCCGCGGACCTCCACCTTTGCCCTGACGGGCATGACCATCCAGTACGTCAAGCGCCTTGCCGCGTGCGATGTCCCCGCGATCATCGCGAACGACAGGGAGCTGCGGCTGGGGTTGAACGCCTACAAGGGGGAGATCACGAACAGGGGCGTGGCGGATGCGCTGGGGTATGACTATGTGGATGCGATGGAATTGATGTAAGGCGTTTTTTGCATCACCCCTCTGTCGCAGGCCAGAGGGGGAGAAAAATAGCAAGGAGTTGTTTCTCATGCCAACCGCCCGCAACCTTGCCCTGGACCGCTTCCGGGGCCTGGCCATCATGCTCATGCTCATCGTCAACGATCTGGACACCGTGCACGGCATCCCCGCCATCGTCAAGCACGCGCCCGACGCGGGGTTCCATGTGGCCGACGCGGTGGCGCCGCTGTTCATCTTCGCCATTGCGCTCACCTTCCGGCCGTCCTTCCTGCGGCGCGCGGCGGAGGACAGGGGGAAGACATACGTCCACTTCATCAGCCGCTACATGGCGATCATCGGCGTGGGCACCGTGTTCAGCGCCATCAGCACCGTGGCGGGGGAGACCTCCGACTGGGGCGCGCTGCAGTCCATCGGCGTGGCGGGGCTGATCACCCTGCTGGTGGTGAAGCTGCCCGCCTGGGCCCGCGCGCTGATCGCCTTCGCCGTGCTTGGGGTGTACCAATGGGCGAACAATGGGCCCATCCGCGACATGGTGTTCGGCTCGGACCACGGGGGGTTCCTGGGCGCGGTCTCCTGGGCGGCCATGCTGATCCTCTGCACGGTGATGGCCGAGCTCTATAACAAGGGAATGAAGGTCTTTCTCCCGGCGGCGGGGATTTTGACGGCTTTGGCGGCGGGGTCGGCGTTTATCGTGCCCATCTCGAAGAACCGGGTCTCGGCGTCGTATGTGCTGGTGTCCGTCGCCATGTGCTGCGCGGTGTACCTGCTGGCTGATTGGCTCACGAAGAAATTGCCCAATGTGAAGCAGGGCCTGGCGGCCTGGTGGGGCGAGAACCCCATGCTGTTCTACTGCATGCATCTGGCGCTGATGGCCGTCACCCGGGTGCCGTTCCTCCTCATGGGGATCGAGGAGCGGGGGCTGTGGATCGGCCTGCTGGACACGGCGATCATCTTCGCGGCGATCAGCTTTACCGCGTGGCAGATGCACAAGCGGGGGAAGAGGATATCGCTGTGAGAGCGCGCCTGCGGCGGCCCGGGGCCATTTTGCGGGGCATTGCGCTGTTTTTGGCGCTGGCGTGTGGCATGCCGTCCGCGCTGCCCGTGTTTTACGGCCCGATGCGACTGTTGGTCAGGCATAAGTTTTTGTCGGATACCTGCGCGCGGGCGGTGCGCGTCCCAGCCCTGGTGGTGGCCTCGCGGGACGACGAGGTCATCCCCTTCGCGTCCTCCGAAAAGCTCAACAATCGCCTGGGCGGGGGGAGCACCTTCGTCCCGTTGGACGGCGTGGACCACAATTCGATTTTGTACGACCGGACGGCGCTGGAGAGCATCAGGGTGTATTTGGAGACAATATGGGTGAAATCACCTGTAAACCGATGACGCCATCTATCGCGCAAAGAACGTCGCTCCGCGAAGCCTTCCTCACCCGCCCGAGGCGGGAGCTCCTCCCACGGGGAGGAGCTTTGGGGATTAAGTGAAAACGATACGAAGTCACATATTGCATATCCCGTATAGGAGAAAACCCATGCCCCGTGAAATGATTGTCGTGCCCTATGACGAAAACTGGCCTGCCCTGTATGAGCAGGAGCGGGCCGTACTCGCCAGTGTGTTTAGCGAGCTGATTGTGGATATTCAGCACTTTGGCTCCACCGCTGTGCCAGGCCTAAGCGCGAAGCCAATCATCGACGTGATGGTTGTTGTGCGGGAGATCGAGCGGGTGGACGCATACAACGATGAGATGATCCGGCAGGGGTGCTTACCGCGCGGGGAGAATGGCATCCCCGGCAGGAGATATTTTGTGCGTCTGAAAGAGGACGGCGAGAACCACGCCGCGCATATCCACATATATGGCCCGGGCAACCCGCACACGGCCGACGAGCTGACGTTCCGGGATTTTCTATGCGCGGATAAGGAGGCTTTTGAAAAATACGAGGAAGTGAAGGCGGAGGCTGCCGCGAAGTATCGGTTTTCGCCGGGGGAGTATACCGACGCGAAGTCCGCATGCGTGACGGAGATTATGGAGCGGGCGAGGCGGGCACGGGAAGAAAGAAAATGAAAGAACCCCTTGACAACCCTCCCATTATTGGCTATAATGTAGGTGTCAGGGGGTGCTTTTTCGGCACTGCCGGGAACGATAGGCTCCCTTCAGTTGAACATCATTCGATGTTTACTTCAGAAAAGGCCAACCGCCCACTGTTTGTCAGGACCGGGGGCGGTTAGTCTTTTGTATTGCTTGAGAAGATCGTTGCGCAGATAAGTAGGAATGCCATACTTAGCAACAGCAGGATCGGCTCCATGCACACTCACTCCTTCCGTAGAACCTGCTTCTACTTCCAGGAGGGACTAACTGCGCCCGGGCAGTCCACAGCACCAAGTGAATTGTAACATATGTTCATTGAAAAAGCAACACAAAATCCTAAAATTTTACATTTTTGTAAAGGGTGACTCATGACCCTCATTGCCGCTGTGGATAACGATTGGGGCATCGGCTATCGCGGCGCCCCGCTGTTTTACATACCGGCCGATTTGCGGCGCTTCAAGGGCCTCACCATGGGAGGCGCGCTGCTGATGGGCCGCAAAACGTTTGAAGGCCTGCCGGGGATCCTGCCCGGGCGGGCGCATGTTGTGCTCAGCCGCGATATGGGATTCAATCCAGCCGGCGTGACGGTATTGCGTAATCTAAACGAGGCCCGGGGGTTCGCGCAGGCCCAGGAGACGTTCCTCATCGGCGGGGGCGAAATCTACGCGGCCCTGCTGGACGAGTGCGCGCTGGCGCTTATCACGAAGATCGACGCCAGACGGGAGGCGGATGCCTTTCTGCCCGATTTGGACGCGCTGCCGGAATGGGTCATGACGCACGAAGGCCTGTGGCAGGAGGAGGACGGGGTGAGATTTAAATATTGCGCATATGAGAGATTGCACGCTTGCATTTTGCCCCAAAAGAGTATATAATAACGTTACACTCTAACTTTGCATGATGGGGCTTTGCATGAATATACCTGACAAAACAACCTATGACGTGATCATCCTCGGCAGCGGGCTGGCGGGGCTGTATGCCGCGTTGTGCCTTGCGAAAGAGGACAGGCCGCCCAGCGTGCTCATGCTCAGCAAGCAGGCGCCGGACGTCTCCGGCAGCTCGCTGGCGCAGGGGGGCGTGGCCGCCGTGCTGGAGTTGGACGACAATGCCCACGGGGCGACAGACGACAGCTTCGCCCTGCACAGGGAGGACACCCTGGTGGCGGGGAATTACATCAATGACGTGGAGGCCGTGGAAACCCTGGTGCGCGAAGGTCCCGAGGACGTGCGCCGGGTGATGGCGCTGGGCGTGGAGTTCGACCGCACGCCGGGGGGAGACCTGGCGAAGACACTGGAGGGCGGCCACAGCCGCCGGCGCATCGTGCACCACGCCGATTCGACCGGCAAGGAGATGGTGGACAAGCTTCTGCCCCACGTGCGCGAGCTGCCGAATGTCACCCTGCTGGAGGCCACAGCCTGCGCCGCCGAAAAAACGGGAGAATTTTTCGTCATAGACGCACTGGCCGGCGAGAGCCCTGTGCGCTTTGCCTGCCGGTATCTGCTGCTGGCCACAGGGGGCATCGGGCAGGTATACCGCCACACCACCAACCCGGCCGTCTGCACCGGAGACGGCATCCGTCTGGCCTGTGAGCTGGGCGCGGAAATCAAAAACCTGAGCTTCGTGCAGTTCCATCCCACGGCCTTCAACGCCCCCGGCGAGCAGGAGCAGTTCCTCATCAGCGAGGCCGTGCGCGGCGAGGGGGCCTTTTTGCTCAACGGCCATGGGGAGCGCTTTATGCAGCTCTATGACCCCAGGCTGGAGCTGGCCCCAAGGGATGTGGTCTCAAGGGCGATATTGCTGGAGCAAAGACGCACGGGCAGCGATAAATTTTACCTCGATATCCGCCGCAGGGAGCGCGGGTTCATCGAGAACCGCTTCCCCGGCATCTTTGCCGCGTGTAAGGCGAGGGGCATCGACATGGCCGTTGACCCCATCCCGGTTTACCCCTGCCAGCACTACCTCATGGGCGGCGTGCACGTGGACCTCCACAGCCGCACGAACATCCCCGGGCTCTACGCCGCCGGGGAGTGCGCCCACACCGGCCTGCACGGCGGCAACCGCCTGGCCAGCAACTC
>JGI24702J35022_10001882_pt1 | contig 12920 bp, 9 predicted proteins | sample TergutTh196P4_FD_35022 | JGI IMG/M metagenome (IMG submission 35022)
GGGCGGGAATTATTCATCGGCAATGCCGCCACATGCGTCGTGACAATGCATAGTTTCCGCCCGCCTTCGGCGGGCGGGAACTCTTTATCGACGATGCCGCCGCAGGCGGCGTGTCAATGCAATTATTTAAGTTAATTCACTATATTTTGTTGTCTACAACTTTTTAATCTTTGTTGATTGACATTTATATAAACATAAAATAATTTAATATTGTAATTGTAGGAACGTAATATTTTACGTCCGATATTTTTAAATTATAGAGGAACAATTTGTGGAAACAACAACTAAATCTCAAAGAGGTAGAATTGCTATCCGTACGTTTAAGATTACTGCGGATGCGCTTGCTTTAAGAGGATATTATAAACCCTCGGGCCGTTCCGGTCAGACGCTTGAAGAAAGTTTAAAGATGCTCTCTCCTGAGATTTACGGTACAATGAATGATCCGAGGATTATAGAACTTAAAGGCTTGGAATATGTAATAGACAGATTGCCGAAAGGCATTGAGGAGTGTAATCGTATAATATTAACGGCAGAAGAAAATCTTGACCAAACAGCGTTTGAAAAAATAGTTCCCCTTAAAAGAAGAAGAGTTTCATATATAATAAATGAAAATGAAATCAATTTTATAATTACACAAGGCATGAGTGAAATATATGATATATTGACACATCTCACATTTTTAAATATTGAAGCTCATAAGATAAAGAATCAGATTTTTGATGAGTCGGCTCACAAGACGCCTGAATGGTTAATGTTAGAGGAAAGCATTAAAGCAGATTTTCTCGAAGGACCTGAATTAGATAAAGCGTTGTGGAATCTAAGTATAATTCTTGGCAGAACATTCAATGAAACAAGAAATACTTATGAATACTTAGATCATTCAAAGAGAGAGAAGGGGAGTAATAACGGCCTGTTTAAAATAATTTATGAGCTTGGTATGCGCGCTCTTAAAGATGAATGTGGGAAAGATAAAATGCTAATAATGTATTTCACTCCCTCCTTAAGGGATATGATAGGCAGACATAAATTCGGTACGGTCTGGGCTAATAATATTAAGAGAAAGCTGCTGGAACTTGGTCTTGAAAAACGGCCATTGCATATTATAAGCGCTAATATGCATAGTGTAATGAATGCCCTTTATGCATGGGAGGCTTTAAAAGATAAGAGAGCCAATGACAAGGAAGATATTTATGATTTCATAACAAGGAGCAGGGAGTATCAAAATAAAATAAAGGAGTTTGCTAAAGCCAATGGTTTGATTGAACTTCCTGATATATCAGGTTATTCAATAGATTGTCAGATAATTGATATGGCATTGTTTAACAATGTTGAGATTCATCGTGAGATTGGAATTGAAAATAAAGATTCATCAAATGATAAACCTGTAATTATAGTAATAGACTACGCCTTCGGAGCGCAAGCTTTTGAGGTTATGGATGAACTCCTTACTCCGCATATTAATGATAGAGAGATTCACTTCAATTTTAGATCCATATCAATTATGGGAAAGGCAGGAATTCTCACGGGCCAAAAGGGTGATATTATGTTACCGACAGCGCATGTGTTTGAAGGAAATCCTCATAATTATATTGTAGTGAATGATCTTTCCTCAGAGGATTTTGATGGGACAATACCTGTTTTTGTAGGACCGATAGTTACGGTTCTGGGGACATCTCTTCAAAATATAGATGTGCTCGAAAAATTTCAGAATTCAAGCTGGGGCGCAGTAGGACTTGAAATGGAAGGGGGACATTATCAAAGAGCGATAAATGCTGCAGTGATCAGAGGTCATATTCCATATGAAGTAAAGGTGAGATATGCATATTACGCATCGGATAACCCGCTGCTCAGCGGACAAACACTCTCTTCAGGCGGACTCGGCGATGACGGAATTAAACCGACATATATGATTACAGGCGCTATACTTAAAAAGATATTTAATTGAACTTCGCCCGCCTTCGGCGGGCGAACTACAATATCGACTATGCCGCCGCTGGTAGCGGGGCTATTCAACTATAAAGTTATCCATAAAGAATTGATATAGCAAATCTCTTGTGTTCCTTATATTAGATATGATTTCATCTCCTGAAATATTAGTAGGAGTATCTGTTATAATCTTAAAGAGATAATTTTTTGTATTAAATTTTTTGCAAGCATTAACAAAGGCAAAACCCTCCATATCTATAAGAGAGGCCGATTGACCGACACTTGCCCTGCCTTCTGTGGAGATAATCGGCGCATCACAAGTTGCAAGACTTTCTGCTTTATAGTTTGGGAATGTATCAGGTTTTAAGGATTCTGATTTTGTGTTTAACATTTTAGAATAATTTATTACAGAGTCAATGTGGAGTATATCTCCTACTCTGAAATTTTCGGTTGCCGCGCCTGCTGATCCTATATTATACATAGAGTTAATTTTAAATTTAGTTATAAGATATGTTGATGCTATACTTGCATTTATTTTACCAATCCCTGATATAATAAGATAATGAGTCTCATTCTTATAAATAGGGAATGGTTTATCCTCTATAGGGTTAAAATCTTCAGATTTAATGAATGGCTTAGCTTCCATATGCGTTGCCATTAAAATTCCGTCCACTTTTAGTCTCCTTTTGAATTTTTATTTACATTTTTACTTTATTTTTATTTAATGTATTATAATATTGTTTTGGGCTATATAGTTGATTAATGTAAATTTATGAAACAACTTTTTTTGATAAGAGGTTCTAATGAGTACAGGTTTAGTTTTTGAAAATAAAGATGGTGATCTTGTTATTATGAAAGATGGAAGAACCATTGTCACAGCGGAATGGCTTTACTTAATAGTGCTTGATCTTTTAAAAGTAAGTTTATCATTACCTGAAGAATGGCCGCCTATCAGGCAAAAGTTAAGTAAAGATAAAAAACTTTATGAACTTATTATTGGAGCTGAAACAGAAAATCAGGTCCCAAGGGAGATCATAACTGATGAAGAATATATTCAAGAACTTCGTGAAGGGGAATATTTTTTAAAGAGTATAGTAGACCCAAATAAGTTAATTGATAGTCTAAGAGAGAAACTAATCTCCATAGGTTTGACTGAAAGAGAAGATTTTCGCATAGACTATAACAGAAGATTTGGAAGGATAACTATAATATTTAAAAGCAATAAATAGTTCCCGCCCGCTTTTGACGGGCGAACTATATAATATAGACTGTAGCGGCGTGTCAATAAATAATTCCCGCCCGCCGCAGGCGGGCGGGAATTATAATATCTATGATGCCGCCTGTGGCGGCGAAGTTTTTTAAGAGTCATTCTTTAAATATGGAGCAATTATCATAGCTTGTATTACAAGAAATAATATCATACAGCCAAGAATGCCAAAGAGTTTAAAGTTGACCCAAGTATCTGTTGAATAATTGTACACTATGTAAAGATTCAAGCCCCCTATTGCAGCAAAAAAGAGAATCCACATGATATTCATTTTTTCCCATACATGAGACGGAACTTCCATCTGTTGATGAAGTAATTCATAAATTAAATTTTTCTTAAAAACAAATCTCCCAATAATCAATATTGATGAAAATATCCAGTAGAGAACTGTCGGTTTCCATTTAATAAATAGTTCCTCATGAACAATAAGTGTGGCGCCTCCAAAAATAACTATGACTGCAAGTCCAATGAGCATAGGGGGTTCGACTTTCTTATTCTTAATATATGTATAAGCAATCTGTAATATACTTGCAGCAATTGCAACTGCCGTAGCAGTGTAAATATCTTTAAATTTATACACTGCAAAAAAAAGTATTATTGGGAACATTTCAAATAATAGTTTCATTAAATTTCCTTTGTTATATTATTTAGTTTAGATCAAGCCAAGATTTTTTTCAATAAGGAGTTCAAATCTATTTTTTTCAGATAATGCTAAAGATGAGTATTGGCTGTACATTTTTATATCTAAGTTATCAAGATTAATCGATGTCGGGTAAAATGTATAAGAATCGAAGTTTTCCATCAGTGATGATATTTCATGGCTTATATCTTCAATTTCTGTTCGATTATATATTTCAGAATTGCTGCCATCGGGAAGTGTAAACCTATAGCCTAAATCTCCACTTTCAAGAAGATATAGTGAAAGTGTAATGGGTATATTTTTTTTTATCATATATTGGGCGAGCATAGCATCTTTTGAGTAGTCGTATGCTTGAATAGTATTTTTGCCGGAACTGTCGGTACTTACAAAATATGTTTGAATAACATCTCCCTCTTTTGTGAGTTTAGTATTCGGATTCGTTTCTATTATCTTTTGAGCGGTACTTTTTACAAATAATATAAGACCTGCAAGGTAATCATTATATAACTCATTCCTCTTTCTATACATTATTAATGATCCGCGTTCATTTAGTACAAAAAAATTGGAATATTTTCTGCCCTTACTAATGAAGATTTTAATTGCATCATTAGTGTCATGTAACATTATGTTAGAGAGATATTCTAACTGCGGAATATTATCGTCAATTCGGTTAATGTTTTCGGAACCTCGGTTATAGGAGATTGTATAAATCATCTGTAGTTCGGAATTGTATTGCGCAAAAGAGACTAAAGGATCCCCTTCACTATTTATTGTATTTGAAAAGATAGTATATTTATCCCCTATCATAGTTAAAAATCTCTGTTTAACCCTTGTTCTATTCTCTATAAAAAAATAAAATAATTGTCTTATTGTAGATTTAAGCGTCAAAAAATCTTTTGTAGAAGCAAATGGATCGGATGATGTTATGTATAGAGTATTTCTATTATCAGCTCCGGATAATAGGGTGCCATTAATTGCCCTGCATATTAGTTCTGGGATTACACTATGATTATTATAATTTTCAAAACGCGTCTCTCCCCAACTGTTGTGATATAGAAAGAATATATCTTCCGGTCGTTTTGAATATTTTTGGAAAGGATTAATTATTATATAACTCATCAGTGGAAATGCTTCGCGAAGAAAAAAGCTGTTAAGCAGTTGAAGGCTTTTAATAGAAAAATATGTTGTAAGCATTGAAATCAGATCTCTGATATAGTTTGTATCTAAGTTATACATTCCCTGTTCTATATCAAGCCTTGTATAATCTTTCATATATAGGCTGTTAAGACTTATCCATACAATAAGACTTATTAAATGCGGGCTTTTCTTTATAAGGATTTTATCAGCTTTTTCATTTATAATAGTCCTCTTGTTTAAGAACCACTGTCCGTTCCCTTTTGCATCTACAACATAATCAAGGGTTAGGAGTTTTTCAGGCGGAAATTTTTTGAAGTTAAGAGTATTATCTATTTTATTATCCTCAGGACTAAAGTGTGAATATATTTTTCTGTTAATAGCAATGAGTGAATCTTTGTCAATGGATCCTGCATTCATCTCTGATCCGAGCGCAGAAAGAATATTCTTGTACCCTTTTAAGATAACCTTTTTGGTATTGTTCATAGTTTTTTCGGTTGCTTCTATATCCCAGCTTTTGAAATTATCAATATGTTTTACAGTATTATCATCCCAATTCCAGTTTTTTATATACTGTCTCATTATTTTTTTTACACCATCATTCTCCGATGCTTTTTCAGCAAAAGATAATCTGGGATTAATTTTGAGATAAAAACATATTCTTATAATATCTATTGATGTTAAATCATTTACATGTGTATTATAATAATCATAAACTTGATCAAACATCAAACAATATGCATCAACATCAAGTTTTTCATCTTTTCCGTCATTTATATTTTTTTTGATAATGTTGCTTATAAACGGATTTTTTTTATCATCGTGGATATATTGTTCAAGAAGACCAAGTTTTATTATTGATTTAAAGGGATTACCAAGTGATTTTATAACCTGAAAAAGAGCTGCAATTAAAAAATCTCCCTTCTTTACTCCGGCAATATTCCCAAGGTCTACAAATTCTTTTTCGAGAGAGGTATTTTTAATAGCTGACAGCCATTGCGCATACTGTTTGTCATTGCATTCGGGCGGAACTATCCACCAAAATGGGATTGCATCATTGACAATTATGGAGCTCCTATAAAATTCTTCCTTAAGCGTCTGCCCAAGCGATGTTGAAGATAGACCATATTCTTCATCCTTATCAAAGATATTCATTTTAATATGGTCAATATCATTGATAAAAAAATGTATCTCTTTTTTATATGTCTCGGCAGCCCATCTTTCAATCATATAACTTTTACGGCGCAGCAGCACCATTGTTTCTTTATCTATTTTACTAAACCTGCCGCAGATCCAAAAATCAAGGTCAGAGTCTTGAGTAAATGCTATTGTTCCTGCGCTTCCAATCAATGCAAACAGAACAATTAAAGGTTCGTGAGGTTTTGTCGGTACATCAGAATTAGATGTTTTTAGCTTAGACAACAGGTCTACCGGAACTTGGTAGTTTGCAATACCAGGCGGAATTTTCATCTCACTTATATATCCCGGAAATTCAGGTTCATTAACTGTAAATAGAAAAGGTATGTAATTAAAAAAGTTAATCAACTCCTGTGAATTGAAAGATTTGTAAAGAGAACCNATTTTAGNTTTATTGTATTTAATAAATATGTTTCTTTTTTNTCTTATTTGANTTATTATTTCATTTTGTTCTTCAGTACTCATTACCATATTTCTCCATTTTGTTGTAATAATGTTTTAATGGTATCATGTCGCACTTGCTGTCTTAGTATTAGATGGAGTTTTGGGAGAGGGATTTCTATCATATACGTTTGATATATAGTTTTGGTATGACTTTAATAAATCAACAGAGATAGTCCTTTTCAATGTTTCCATTTTATTGTTCTTTACAATTCTTATAACAGGATTAATGGGATAAAGGCGGTTCATCTTTTCAATAATCCCTATTTCCCCTGTATTAATTTTCACCAGATCTCCCGGCAGCATAAACAGTTCCCCCTTATTTACAATAAATCCGAGAGCTTTTATAAAATCCCTTATGTCTGTCGGAATAAAAGCAAATGATGTTTTATAAGGAGCATAGACCATATTAAGCATATATCGTATTGCCTCTTTGGGAGTCATAATTTTTCCTCCGGGTTTGGGCCTTATAAGAGTAATATAGGTATCTATTAAACCAAGCAGGCGTATCTCTCTAGGGATGGTGTTTTGATAATGATCCATATCAAATCCATATGGATAGCCTTTGCCGTCAGCTCTTTCATGATGAAGCAGAATAATTCGTTTTTCGAGATCCTTCATGTCGTTATTTTTTTCAACAAATTTATAACCGATATGAGTATGACTTTTTATTATGTCAAATTCACTGTCATTCAGCTGCGCCTTGTTGAGAATGTCTTTTGACAGGGATGAGTATCCTATATCGTGAAATAGTCCTCCGACACTCATGGCGGATTTAATATCAGGGTTAAAATCCAACCTTGAGGCGAGTATAGATGCTGCGATTGCAACATTAGTTGAATGTTGGTAATAATAATCATCCATATCTTTAAGTTTAGTTACAATATCAAAAATTCCGTTTTCATTTTTATCAATTTCAGATATAATTTTGTCCATCTGCGTTCGTGATTTGTTAATTGTTTCGTGTGAGATAGAATCTGCAGGAGATTTTACGAATGTTTCACGAATTTCATCTAATACGTTTTTTGTGTGGTCATATGTTTCGTTTATTAATTCTTCGGATAATATTGCTTTATGTATCGGTTCGTTTTTTTTATTTTTTATATCTTCTATGTTTGCCGGATCAAAATAGAGCTTATCTATTCCTAAAGATTTAAGGTGATTCAAAATCCCTTCGGAAATAGGCGTATGAGCCTTAAGTATAAGATTGTTATCCTTATCATATACATCAAGATTGAAGCGATAACCAGCCTTTATTTGTTTGATTTCAATTACTTCATTTATGTTGTCGTTATTTCCCATTACATTCAATATTTATCTTACATTATTTAGTTAATAATACATAACCATTTTCTTATATTATGTTATATCATATTTAAGTTTTGATAAAGATAATATCATGGTGTTACTATTTATACATTATGTTATTTCTGTCAATATTATAATACTTTAGTGTCTATATCTGTTTGTAAAGTTTATGTTATATAAAGCATATAAAAGTTTCAATTTTTCATGCCGTAATTTCTATATTAATCAAAAATAATTTTTGATTCGCACCTGATCTTTAATACATAGTAAAATGGTATTTTTTCAAATATTGTGAATCTGACTCTATACTCTGAGGAATCTAATAGTAAAAAAGCATCATTACTACTAACACATATACTTACTGGTGAAGTTATTTCCCAGTCATTACTAAAATTTTTTCCAATAGTCATATATTTTTTAGCATTGCTTTTAAATTGCTGCAGTTGAAGTTTTTTTTCAACAATGAAGTAAACTCTTTTAGGTATATTTTCATTCGGAAATACTCTATTAATATATGCGCCCTCCATTTCTATAACTATACACTCAACAGGTTTCTCTACGTTGAAACTTACCTCATAGGTTTCTTTATTATCTATTTTTTCTTCTGATAATTTAGTGTTTTCCGTATAATTGAGATATGAGTTGTCTAATAGTTTATCATCATTTACATTTTTTGTACAAGTTGTGAAAATGGCAGCGCATATAAATATAAAATAATATTTTTTCATTAGAATGACCAATAATTGTTTCTAATAATAAAATCGGTATAAATCTTCAATAAATTTAGCATACTTTTGATTAAAATGTATAAATTTTTATAACAGAATTAAAGCTTAAATTTTATTAAAAATTAGACAATAAAAAAAGAGGTTAAAAAACCACTCTTAGAGAACTGCACTTAAGAGCGGCTTTTTTATAATTTATAAAATATTAAGTTTTTTACAGAATTATCTCTTTATATAATGAGTCACGGGAATACTTATTCGGTTACGACGTCCCAGTCTTCAGTTGTATTTTTATTCAGGCTGCCTATTTTTTGAACTGCTGCCATGAATTCTTTTGATCCGCTAAATTTAAATGTAGCGCCCATAATAGCTTTCTGGAATTCTACCGCCATTTTATTTATCTCTTCATTTTCATTTTTAAAATTTTCATCTGACATTAGTTCAAGGTCTTTATATTTTTTTTGTAATTCTTCCCCTTTTTTTGCAATTTGTAGCATGTTGTTTGCATATTCAATGAGAGCATCTCCTGCCTCTTTTCCGGTAGCAGCCTTATTCAGTTTTTCTGTTGTAACTTCCATTATTTTTGCTGTTTCCGTAGCTAAAGCCTTTGCTTCTGCCTCAGGACCGCCGGCAATTTTTGAACATGATACCATGCCGCCTATTACAAGGGTGAGCAGTAATACTATAATTTTTTTCATTTTAATCTCCTTTGTTTTGTGTTTTGTGTACTAAAATTTAATAATTATGTAAAAGCAACTATTTATTTAAGTGTAGATAAAAAAATATATGGTGCTCATTATTTTTTATTTTATCAATTTCTTTACACTGGGGAGTCTGATAAAAAACAGTGTCGCAAGTATAAAACATGCGGCTCCGCATATTAGCAGTGTCGCAGGCGCGCCGATTTTTGATGAAACCGTACCTGCAAGTAAACTTCCTATTGGAGCTGTGCCTGCAAATGCCATTACATAAAAGCTCATTACTCTTCCTCTTTTATCTTCTTCCACAATAGTTTGTAAAACCATATTGCATGATGCCATAACAACTATCATGCTGAAACCTGCAATAACTAAAATAGGCATTGCGATTGATATGGATTTATTAAATGAAAAAACCGTAAGACATAATGATAATGTAAATATTGCAATGTTCATTACACGGCCAATTCCATCAATGGATTTTCTCATTGCAAGATATATAGTTGCAAGAAATGCTCCGGCTCCTATTGATGAAACAAGAATACCGAAAGTATGGGAGTCGCCGTTAAATACCTTTACTGCAAAGACAGGGAGCAGTACCGGAAATGTCATAGCAAACAGGCTTAAGAATGATATTAATATTAAAAGATCTCTAATCGGTATAAAACGAAAGCAATAAAAAAATCCCTCTTTCATATCTGAAAAGATATTACTATTAGTTTTATCTATTTTGCTATTAGGGGGATTCATAGACAAGAAAGCTGTTATTACGGCAATGTAGCTTATTCCATTAATTAAAAAACACATACCAGGTCCTAATGCGGCAGTTATTATACCTGCAATTGCGGGCCCGATAAATCTTGAAGCATTGAAAATCAGAGAGTTGAGAGCGATCGCATTAGTAAGATCAGCTCTGTCTTTGACCATCTCCACTACAAATGCCTGCCGTACAGGCATTTCAAAAGAGTTAATAATCCCAAGAATACAACTGAGGGTAAGCGCCTGCCATACTTGAACAATTCCGGTGAGGGTAATAGCGGCATATGTTAAAGCCTGCAGCATGGCCATTATCTGCACTGTAATGAGTATCTTGCGTCTGTTAAGCCTGTCGCTGAAAACTCCTGCAAGAGGCGAAAATATAAATACAGGCATTAGCCCAAGGAAACTTGCTATTCCGAGCATAAACTCAGAATCCGTAAGCTTATATATGAGCCAGCTTGCCGCTATATTCTGCATCCATGTCCCGATCAGCGATACACCCTGTCCGAAGAAGAATAGACGATAGTCCCTGTTTGATAATGCCCTAAAGGCAGACGATAGTCTTATGTTACGCATGATTTTTATTCAAGCTTAATGAGTAGCTCACCTGTTTTAACCTTTTGTCCTTCTTTTGCATAAATTGCGGAAACAACGCCTGTTGAAGTTGCAATAATATTTGTCTCCATTTTCATTGCTTCTATTACTAACAGGCTGTCCCCTTCTTTAATAGACTTTCCTTCTTTAACTAATATTTTAGAGACAGTTCCGGGGATACCTGCTCCTATCTCTTTAGTATTATTAGGATCTGCAAATTGAGTTGTTACCGAAACAGCCTTTTCACTTTTATATGTTTTATCAAGGATTGTCATTTCTCTTCTACCGCCGTTGATCTCAAAAACAACTCTCCTGTATCCGTCTGCGTCTAATTTATCAATATGTACAAGCTCAACAATAAAAATATTACCCTCTTCAAGTTCAACATCGGCAGGTACACCTATTGTTAATCCTTCAAAAAACAGGTGTGAGTCCATTCTGCTAAGATCGCCGTATTTTTTTATAAAGGTGATATATTCCTCAAATACCTTTGGGTATAGCGCATAGCTGAGAATATCCCTCATCGTAGGTTCTATTTTTAGCTTATCTATTAATTCATTTTCGATAGTTTTAAAATCAACAGGAGGCAGGAGCTCGCCGGGTCTGCATGTAATCGGAGTTGTACCTTTTAAAACAATATCCTGTATGTCTTTGGCAAATCCGCCCACAGGCTGTCCCATCATCCCTTCATAATATGATACTACCGAATCCGGAAAAGCCATATGCTTTCCTTTTTCTATAATATTCTCAGGCGTCAGATCATTTTTTATCATGAAGATTGCAAGGTCGCCGACCATCTTTGAGGACGGCGTAACCTTAACTATATCTCCGACCATTGTATTAACAGTTTGATACATCTCCTTAACTTCATAGAATTTATGACCAAGTCCAAAACTGTCTACTTGCGATTTTAGATTGGAATATTGCCCGCCGGGTATTTCATATTTATATACATCTGCTGTTCCTGATTTTAGTTCGGATTCAAACCTGTGATAAATCGGACGTACATCATCCCAATAGTCCGATATTATCTGAATTCCTTCACGGCCGATTTTTGTGTCTCTATCGGTATATTCGAGCGCTGCTACAATTGAGTTAAGCGCAGGCTGGCTTGTTACTCCTGCCATGCTGTTAAAAGATGTATCGACTATATCCACACCGGTCTCCGATGCAAGTAATAATGTTGCTATTCCATTGCCGCTTGTATCATGTGTATGAAGATGAATCGGGATTGATATTTCATCTTTTAAGGCTTTTATAAGTTTTTCGGCAGCATAGGGTTTGAGAAGCCCCGCCATATCTTTAATGCCGAGTATATGAGAACCCATCTTTTCAATATCTTTTGCAGTCTCTACATAATATTTAAGCGTATATTTATCTCTTTTGTCATCAAGAATGTCGCCTGTATAACATACGCATGCTTCTGCAATCTTTCCTGTTTTTAACACCTCATCAACGGCAATCTCCATGCCTTTAAGCCAATTCAGCGAATCAAAAATTCGGAATACATCAATGCCTGATGATGCGGATTCCTTAATAAATTCTCTGATCAGATTATCAGGATAGTTTGTATATCCTACTGCATTTGCGCCTCTTAGAAGCATTTGAAACATTATATTCGGAATTTTTTTTCTTAACTCATCAAGGCGTTTCCATGGATCTTCATGCAAAAATCTGTATGCCACATCGTATGTTGCGCCTCCCCACATTTCAAGAGAGAATAGATCTCCCGCATAATATGCTGTAGCATCTGCAATATTCAGTATATCATGAGTCCTAAGCCTCGTTGCCATAAGTGATTGGTGCGCATCACGGAACGAAGTATCAGAAAGGAGAAGTTTTTTCTGCGACTTAATCCATTTAACAATACCTTCGGGTCCCTCTTCATCAAGAATCTGTTTAGTCCCTCTGAATGTTACGCCTTCAGGCGTGTGAGGTATTTGCGGGATATTATATTCTGTCGTAATACCTTGAGTTTCATTAACAGCCTTTTCTCCCAGATATGTAAGGATTCTTTCTTCTGTATTATCACGGGGTGTAATATTGAATAGTTCGGGCGCACTCTCTATAAAGCCTGTATCGCAAGCGCCTTTCTGAAATACAGGATGCGACAAGACATTGAGGATAAAGCCTTCATTTGTCTTAACCCCTTCAACAACAAGTTCTTTAATTGAACGCTTTGCCTTATTTATAGCATCAACGAATGCGCTTGAATGAGATATAATCTTAAC
>JGI24702J35022_10001883_pt1 | contig 12920 bp, 7 predicted proteins | sample TergutTh196P4_FD_35022 | JGI IMG/M metagenome (IMG submission 35022)
ATGTGTAGCGAATATGAACGAAGTTCATATGCAGCTCACACCAATCGATAAAAGGGGGTGTCACGAAGTGACGGGGGATTGATGCGCTCCCCTGAACCACAAAATATATTTTTGCCTGTCGAGCGGGCTTATCCCCCTATATGGGGTGGTCGCGCCGAGTTCGAGGGCGCATGGCTCATATCCCGAAAACGTCGCAGCGAGCGTCGCGCGCCCCGAGCTCATGGAGGCGAGCCGCACGGGAAAATCGATGCTCGTCGCGGCGGGGNACCTGCCCTCGAGCGTAAAGCTGCCGTTTTTCATCGAGGGCGAATCGAATGTCCCCCGCATCGAGATTATCTCGCCGATTATTTTGCCGACCAGCGACTCGTCGGCGCTTATCCTAAAATTCAGCATGGGCTCGAGCAGGGTCGTCCCGCAATCGACCAGCCCGTTCATCATCGCCATGGGCGTGGTATTGATAAAATCGAGCGGGTGCGTGTGCAAAAAATGCGACTCGCCATCCACGAGCGTTATCTTCAAGTCGGTCACATTCCAGCCCAGCGGCCCTTGCCTCAGCGCATTTGGCAGTGCCTGCTCGATATGCGTTTGGTATCGGTATAAAATCTTGTTGTCGCCGACTTCGCTTTTGTAGGAATAGCCGCTGCCCCGCTCCCCGGGCTCGATAAAAAACTTGATTATCGCCCAGCAGGGCTTTGGCATCGTGTACGCCTCAAAGCCATATCCCGGCTTTGTCGGGGTCTCTTTGTATATAACCGAAGGGCTTGAAAACTTCGCCTCTATGCCAAATCTTTCGGCTATGACAGCCTCGAGTATCTCTATTTGGATCGGGCCCGTGATGTTTGCGACGAGTTCCTGCTCGCTTTGCTCCCAGTACATTTCAAGCAGCGGATCCTCGGCCGAAAGCTCGGTCATCGCAGCGACAAGCTCGGGATATTTGCTTATGTCCGCAGGCGTGACCTTTGCCCGAAGCAGCGGCGCGGCGATTTTGTACGAGGGCGGCACAGCCTTGCCCGAGCCTATGACATCGCCGATCTTTGCGTTTGAAAATCCGCAAATTATGCCTATGTCCCCTGCGGAAAGAAAGCCCGTGTCTATGGCTTTTTGCAACTTGTTTTTTCGTATCTGCACGATTTTTTCGTCTATGTTCCTGGTTTTGTTGTGGACCAGGTCCCTGTTTTTGACAGCGCCGGAATACAGCCTCACATATGCGAGCCGCCCGGACTGCTTGGTGTGCTCTATCTTGAAAACGACCCCCGACACTTCTTCGTCTTCGGCCCTGCCGTTGCCGCTTGGCCTTGAATCCGGACATATAAATTCGACAAGGTTCAAAAGTTTTTGGACCCCTTCCCCAAAAATCGCCGCGCCTTTCAGCACGGGATAGATACGGCAGTCTGCAAACTGGATTAAAAGCTCGGCGCAAATTTCTTTCTTTGACAGCGTGCCATCCAAGTATTTTTCGAGCAGCGCGTCGTTTTTTTCGCATATTGCCTCTTTTAGCTCTTTTGAAAAAACCCCGCTTTCTGGATCAAAGCCCTCAAAATCCTCGGCATCTTTTGTGAAGTTGGCCTTTATTTCGCGGTATATTTTTTCGGGATCGGCGCCCGGCCTGTCTGTCTTGTTGATAAAAAAAATCACGGGTTTTTTGAGATGCTTTAGCGCTCTCCAGATGACCTCGGTCTGAGACTGTATGCCCTCGAGCGCCGAGAGGACAAACACCACGCAATCCACGACCCAAACGGAACGCTCGACCTCAGCGGCAAAATCGGCATGCCCAGGCGTGTCTATCAAATTTATATCGCTGCTCTTCCACGACAGCACCGTCGAGGCGGCCTTTACCGAAATGCCGCGCCTTCGCTCGATCTCCATGAAGTCCGTGTGGGCCGTGCCGTCGTCTACGCTGCCCGGCTGCCTTATCGCCCCCGCCAAAAACAAAAGCTGCTCGGTCAGCGTGGTCTTGCCCGCATCGACGTGCGCGGCTATGCCGAGATTTATTATTTTGTCCATTTGTATCATCCCCGTTTTTTTTGTGTGTACAATCCCCCGTCACTTCGTGACACCCCCTTTATTCCCGCTTCGCGGAAAGGGGGCTCAGTTCACATTCGTTACACGTGAGATCCATTATACCATATTTTCAAAAAGATTACAAACAAAAATTTATATTTTAGCCATACTATTTCCTAAAATATGCAATATAATCATACGCACATTTTAAAAAAAAGCAAAAATATGTGTTGACAGGGGCAAATAAATATGGTATAATGGGGGCAGCAATAGAATGAGAGGGAGATGCTACCCCCTCTCGCTTACACATACGTGTAGAGAATGTGAACGTTAGTTTGCGCATGATGAATTGAGACGCAGGAAAATTTCAAATCTCAAAAGCAAGAAAGGCTTGATTCAATGGATTATACTAAATCGCTTGCTGGCAAATTAAGTAACAAAGAGGTTAGGGAATGGTATATTGAGCATAATAAAAAATTAGGATTGGAGTGACATTAATGTATAAATATGATTATACGATATGCAATATGGCGGATGAAGAAGTTTTTTATAAGCAATGCGCCGCAATAGAAAAGCATATCAAAGGTTTGGAAAAAGAAGAGCTGCTTGAAGATGTGGATGGCTCCGTTTTTCAAATTTATCTTCTAAACGGAAAAAAAATAAAAGTATCAAACAGTATGTCTGTTGATAGTGTTTATGTTGAATCTGAAATGGATATAGAGCCATTTTTCGTAGAAATTCATGAAGGGTCTGCGGAAGTATACGCAAAAAAACTGCAAAAGGCAATATAATTATATCAACAAATCAATCGAAATCAACCGAAAGGAAAAAAAACATGGCGGATTTTTCAAGCAACCAATACCGCCCCCTCAAAATCACGCACGGCGGCGGATACGACCAAAGCGAGCCTGACTACGGCGTAAAGTGCGCGCAGATCGAGCGCCACATCGATTCCCTGCAAAAAAAGGGCTACGGCGGGATTGTCACCAATGTGCCTTTTTCTGGCGACTATATGCAAAACGAAACGGCAAAAAAACTGCTAAAACACGAGGTTGCATACTGCAAAAAAAACAATATGCGCATCTGGCTCTACGACGAAAAGGGCTACCCGAGCGGGACCGCGGGCGGGCTCACGCTCAAAAAGAATCCCGACTTTGAGGCCCGGGGGATCGTGGCGCTCTTTTCTCCCGCTGCCCCGGGCGAGAGCGTCCGCTTTGAGTTTTTGCATGGGCACGAGGCCCCGGTCTGCGCCTTTGCATACTCTGGCAGCTGTTTTGACGATGCCGACGAGTCCTCGGCAGAAGACTTGATTGGATGTTTGGATCTCGAAAACAATCTTGTCTACAAAAACAACACAGACAAGCCAAAATTTGTGATATATGTCATGTCCAAAAGGCTCTACGAGGGCACCCACGCCTGCCACAACGTGTGCGAGGCGAGACGTTACATCGACTTGATGAACCCGGCGGCTGTCGCAGAGTTCATCGACAACACCTATAGGGAATACGGCAGATTTTTGGGCGAATACTTTTCAAATGGGATCGAGGCGATGTTTACCGACGAGCCTTCCCTTATGGGCTTTTATCTAAACCACGGCCTGACCCCTCCGAGCATTCTCGACGAAACCGACGAGACTATCGAGCTTTTGCCGGTATTGAACTGGACCCCCGACTTTGCCGGGCGGTTTTTTGATTTGTGCGGCTATGAGCTGCTGCCCAGGCTTTTGTATGTTTTTGGAGGGAACTCGGCCCGCGCGGCCGACATCCGGGAAGATTACCACAATGCCGCCTCGAAATTTTACGAAGAGGCGTTTTTTGCCCAGATACAAAAATTTTGCCAAGAGGTTAAGCTACCCTTTTCGGGCCATGCCCTCATGGAAGAGGCCATAGCGTTGCATCCCCCATTTGAGGGAAATTTCTTTGAATTGCTAAAGCACATGGAATACCCCGGCATAGATATGCTCACCACGATACCCGAAAAGATCATGCACCAGGCGCAGACACCAAGGCTTGTGGATTCCATAGCCGCAATAAACGGCAGGGCGCACGTCATGAGCGAGGTTTCCTCCCATGTCGAGGGCGGGAAGCAGACCTACGAACAAATGATGGGATCATGCGTTCTGCAATATGCGCTCGGCGTGGACACCTTCACCTCGTATTACGGCGAAAACGCGCTAGAAGAGGGCGATTATTTCAAATGGAACGACACCCTCGGCAAAATCGCCGCGCTGGCAAACGGCGGGCGGCGCAATTCCAACATACTGCTCTATTACCCCATCGAGAGCATAAACCGAAACTATGTCCCCCAGCACACAGAGCAGAGCAAAAAACTATATGATTTTTCCTTTGCCGAAAAAAACAGCGCCACAAACGACTTCTGGGCCTCGCTCTCGCGCAGCCTGCTTCTAAATCAGCTCGACTATTATATGGCCGACTATGCCTCGATTTCAGCTTCGCCAATAGAAGACGGCGCAATCAAGCTTTCGGGAAACGAGTTTAGATATCTTGTGCTTCCGCCCTGCGACATAAACGAAAAGCTCTTGGATTTGATTTCGCGCCTTGAAAAAGAGAACATTGCCGTATTTGCGCTATCTGACCCGCGCTTTGCCGACGAGACCAAAAAGCTTCAAGGGCGCAAAAACGTGACAATCTGCGAAACCGAAAAAGAACTCATCGAGGCTTTGATAAAAACAGAGGCCGCAGACGTGTGCATCGACAGCTTTGGAAATCGGCCAGAGGTGGTGTGCATGAAAAAGACAAACCACAACGGGGAAATCTATCTTTTCGTAAACACCAAAAACGAAAAAGTAAAGGCCAGACTCGAGCTCAAAACCGACAAAAAGGCATTTGGCCTGTATGATCCCGAAAGTGGCGAAACCGCCCCTCTCGAAGCGGCAGCAAAGGACGGGAAGGTTTCGTTTAATTGCGAATTTGAGCCGTATGGCTTTTGTATTTTGTGTTGACCGAAGTGGCAGGACAGATGATTTTACTACATAACAACAATTATGTAGTAATTTTTTTAAAATGCAAAAAAACGCTTGACAAAGAGAAAACAATGTGTTACAATTATTTACAAAAACAAACAAAAAAAGACCATAGTCTCATTTTGGTCTCATTATTTTGCAAAAAAAATTCTAAAACTTACAAAATTCCTTTTTTTGTGACTGGTTTGTGACTGACAAGTGCTATAATCCATATCAAGTAAACGACCGAAATTTTACTACATAATTGTTGTTATGTAGTATAGGCAAAAAGCCCAAATAAAATACACAGAAAGCAAAGGTGGTTTCATGCTCAATTCATCTTAAAAGCAATCAAAGCGAAACAACAGACTTCGGCAGCCCTAAGCCAAATTTTAAGGGGATTGCCCTTACAAACAAAAGATTGGAGATATTTCTAATGAAAAAACTATATAAAAAACTCATGGCGATTATACTGGCAGCTGCGATGATTTTTGCCATCATACCCATAGCCGCGTTGGGCGTGCTCGCAGACGAGATCAACGATACGGAAATCGATATCAGCGGAAAGTTCACCGACCCGAATTTTTTCGCTGCGGTGAAAAACATACTCAATAAATCCCCCGACGAACCCATCTACAAAAGCGACGTCGATTTCTATGAATACCTCGATGTTCGCGGCAGGGGGATCGCATCGCTTGACGGGATAGAATATTTTTCGGCGCTCTGTGATTTGGATTGTTCAGACAACAATCTGACACAGCTGAACCTATCCGGGCTCGATGAACTGCTTGCCCTCGATTGCTCCAACAACGAGCTTTCATATCTGGATCTCACCGGCCTTTCGAAGCTGCAGTTGCTGGACTGCACATACAACCAAATGACAGGGCTGTATGTCTGGGGCCTATGTGATCTGCGCTATATAAATTGCGCCAACAACATGATAACAAGCCTCGATCTTCATGGCCTGGTCAGCTTGGAAAGCTTGGACTGCACGCGCAATGAACTCAATATGCTGGATATCAGCGGATTGGGCAAGCTCCGATATCTCAGATGCGCATACAACAAAATCGCGGATGAAATATATTTTTATGGCACATTGCTGGAATATTTTGTTTCTTCGCCGCAGCTCACGGATATTCTCGAGCAGGACGAACCCAAATTCACGCCTGCCATGAGCTATGCCAGCGAAGGCGACACAGGCTATACCGTGATGATCCAGCCGATAAAAGGCATGGAGTACAGCTTTGACGGCGAAAACTTCAGCGAACAAAATTACAAAACCGGCTGTGCCCCCGGAGAGAGCGTAACGGGTCACATACGTTACGCCGCCATTGCCGCGACCAAGACAGAACCGGCCTATGCAGCAAGCCAAAAAACCTCGGCAAGCACGACCCCTCCGCTGTTTCGCGCAAAAAAACCGCAAGCGTCGCCCGGGGGGCAGACTTTCTATGGCAGCATTGAAATCAGCCTGACTAGCGCCACCGAAGGCGCCTCAATCTACTATACGACCGACGGCAGCGACCCGACGACCGATGGCAAGCTATATGCCGGTCCGTTTTCTCTGAGCTCATCGGCGACGTTGAAGGCTATCGCAGCAAAAAACGGAATGCTTGACAGCTATGTGCTGACTGCGACTTTCAACCGTCAGACCGGCGAATTTAGCCTGGACGGCACAGAGTCCGGCACCCTTATGCCAAACGACTCATCGGGAAAAAAGGGCTTGACAAACGACACGAGCTTTGAACGCGACCTGATCATCGAGGTCGTGGACGGCAAGTCTGTCTCTAAAATAGCGCCAAAAGACATCAACATAAACAAGACGCAGTATGTCGTAAAAATCCCGAAGGTACAGCCGGGAGCTTCCATCAGGATAAGCATCGCGGGGATACCGGGAGAGGCCGAGCCACTTGTCCTTGCGGAATATGTCAATGAAACCAGCAAAAGTCTGAATGGCTCGTTCCACTTTGTCTTGGAACCCAATCCGGTGACAAGGGCGCGGCAGCAAAACATATCGGGATTGGGCTGCAAAGATCTCGCGGATGTTTTGTTGCGCGAGTTTGGCCTTGGCGCAGAGTACATAGCCCAGGTAATGGAAGGCGAGGGGTTTGCCGCAGGGGCCGTGGCAGAGATGCTGCGCGATGCCGGATTTGAGGCGGCGCGTACCGCAAGGGCAATGGATGTGGCATACGGCCTGGCCTCGCAGGAAACAGCCGATATGCTGTTCGATCTTGGCATTGGCATCCTCGATGCGGCAGAGGCGGTCGCGCTCATATATTTTGAGGCTGAAGATGACCTTCTCGATATTTTGCAAGCTGCCGGCTACGACCCCGCCGATCTTGCTTTTTTGATCGAGGACTACTTCGAGGAGAGCCTTGAAGCTGCGGCATTGCAGCTCGACAGGCTTGGATATGGCCCCGAGGAGCTCGCCGACCTGCTCATTGAGGCTTACGACACAGATTCAAGGACGATCGCAGCAGTCTTTTCAAATGACCTGGGATATGAAACCAATCTTGTTTTTGACCTGCTTTTAGAACATTTCGGGGAATCATATGAGGATGCCCTGAGATACCTGAACTTTGCAGGATTTGAGATCGGGGAACTATCCATACTACTCATAGATACGCTGGCAGCACAAAAAGAACCCGAGCCCGCGCCTGCAAGATTTGCCGCAATAGCCCCCACAATCGCCGATATCGACATCAGTTCCGATATAATAAACGAGGGCGTCGCAATTTTGATTTCGGCCTTCCCCGGCGGCGACAGGGCCGCCGATACCGGGGCTGAGATCGTGGATGCACTGATGGGAATTTTCGACATTGATATTTACGCCGGAACGATCCTGGATTTGTTGGGCGCAGACAACTATGCCGAGATATTCGTCGTACTACTCGACCTTGGCATCAATGTCGCCGTCGATGCGCTGACGCGCGGAGTGTCGGATATCGCGGCGCTTGGAGTCCCGATCATGAAGCAAGTGATCATCGGCCTGGAAAAAGTCGGGGTCAACTCAGACACGATTTTTGGCGCGCTCACCCACGAAGGGCTACAGGTCGGGCTGGAATTTCTGGAACTCAGCGCAAACCTGATGACGGATGTTTTCGGCGTCCCGAAAGACTATCTGACAAAATGGATAATACACGGGGATTTCAACCCGAACGATATCTTTGACTGCCTTGACAATATGGCGGTAATGTATCTGAGCGCCAACAACGAGTGGATAAAGACAGCCGGGGCCTGGTGCGACAACATGGCTGCCTATCTGCAAGGGCGCTGGGGCATAGCAGGCGATGCCGCAGCTTTCCTGTTTCGGGCAAAGGCCCCGCTCAGGGTCTGGGCCTGGAGCTTTGGCTACTGGGGCGATTTGCTGGATGTAACTAGGGCGCTATATAACTTGGACTTTGTATATTTCCTCAAAAATGCCTACAAAATCACCGGGATCGGCGGAGTCTTGCGCATTTTGGAAGTAACCGGCGTAATCGAGATGGCGACTGTAGAAAAGCTGTTTACGGAAGGTCTGCCAGAAGCTGTCAGTTACCTGGCCTCTTTGGCGCAGGGCGGGCTAAAGTGGACGGCGGATGAAATCGTGGGCGGATTTTGGAGCGTTTATGGTTACTCCGCCACAGCCGCAGGGGCGGTTGTCAAGGCGATGGAGTATACGGTGGAAGAAATCGCGGGCGCTTTCAAGGGTGTATACAGCATGGGCGAATATGCGACAGGGGAAGTGCTAAAGGCGCTAAACTATACGACCGAGGCTGTCGCTTCGGCGTTTCGGTGGGTTTATGGCTGTTCGGCCGAAGCGGCCGGCGTGATGCTAAAACAGCTCGGGTATACGGCAGTAGGGGTAGCGACAGCGTTCAAGGAGGTATACGAGTTTGGCGAGCAGCAGGTGGGATATGCTCTGGCTGCGCTGGATTATGCGGCAGATCAGGTCGCCGAGGCGTTTAGGAGCGTGTATGGATATTCGGCGGAAGCGGCAGGGCAAATCCTTCGGGGACTGGGCTATGCGGCGGACCAGATAGCATACGCTTTCAACAAGGTGTACGGCATTGCCGGAGATGCGGCTGCGGGTATGTTGAAAGGGCTTGGTTTCGCGGCGAGCGAGATCGCCGGGGCGCTAAACACCGTATATAATTTCAGCGCCGAAGCCGCCGCGACGGTACTCGACGGACTGGGCTATGCAGGGGAGGCGGTCATTGGCGCCGTGACGACGGCATACCAATTCACCGAGGATGCGGCGAAGGATTTTGCAAGATATCTTGTGGACGGGCTTGGGTATGCCAAAGACATGGTCAACGATGTATTGGGCGCGATAGGCGGCTTTTTCAGCAGCATAGGCGACTGGTTTTCAAGTTGGTGGCCGTTCTGAGTCTGGCATCTGCAAAAAAATACGATATTTTTGTTGACAATCGCAAATATATATGATATAATGGGGGCAGCGATAAACGAGAGGGGAAGCTGCCCTCTATCGCATACACATACGTGCAGCGAATGTGGACGTTAGTTTGCGCAAGTGGAAAGGAGAAATTATGGCGACGGAAACTTTTTTCAAAAAAATAGTGATAAGCAAGGAAGCTGCCGAAATAATGGCCGCCGAAGCTGAAAAAGAAAGAGAACCCTACACACCGAAGTTTGACGCAGAAGAAGTGGAAAGGAGAGCAGAAGAATGGTTGCAAAGGTTTCGCTCAAAGACATCGCTGGATCACAAGGGGAATAAAAATTCTTAGAAAATCACAAAATATAATCGGCGGCAGAATAGTATTTTTAGAATGTCTTGACAATGAAAAGATTTTAAAATTTTATCAAGACAACGATTTTATATTTTTACAAAGAAGCGGCGAATATATACAAATGATACGGTATTTATAAAAATCAGCCAAAATGTAGGGTTGCAAAAAACCAACCAATGCAAATACGCAATTGGTTGGTTTTTTGCACCTTTGCTTTAGGGGAGGTTTGCACAGGTAGGCGCACATATGCAAAAAAAACAAAATAAAATACGGAGGAAATTTGCACATGAGAAAGCACAATATTGACTTGGCAGAAACATCGGCGACAACGGAAAAAACGGATATAAAGGACATGGTGGAACGCTACGCCGCCCATCTCAGGGCAAAAGAGCGCGCCGAGGAAACCGTAAAAAAGTACATTCGCGACATCGGCGATCTCTCAAAGTTTTTGGGGGGCAAAAAAATAACAAAGGAGGCGGCGCTCGAATGGAAATCCAAGCTCAGGGAGACGCGCGCGGCGGTCAGCGTGAACTCGATGCTGGCGGCGGTCAACGGATTTTTCGAGTGGTGCGAGCTCGACATAAAAATAAAGCCGTACAAGATACAGCGTCAGACGTTCTTGCTGGAAAAAAAGGAGCTATGCCGGGAGGAGTACGAGCGGCTGCTTGCGGCGGCCACCGCCCAAAAAAACGAGCGGCTGTTTTACGTGATGGAGACGCTTTGCGCCACCGGGATAAGGGTCGGGGAGCTTTCTTGCATCACGGTGGAGGCGGCGAAGGCTGGGCAGGCGGAGATCGTGGGCAAGGGCAAGACGCGGACGGCGTTCATAGCAAACGACCTCAGGGAGGCGCTATTGGGCTACGCAAAGAGGCAGGGCATAAAGAGCGGGCATATCTTCGTGACCAAGAGCGGCAAGCCGCTCAACCGGTCCAACATATGGGCCGAGATGAAGAAGCTGTGCAAGGCAGCCAGGATCAACCCGTCGAAAGTGTTCCCGCACAATCTGCGGGCGCTGTTCTCGCGGGTTTTTTACAGCGCAAACAAAGACCTTGCAAAGCTGGCCGATATGCTCGGGCACAGCAGCGTGGAAACCACGCGGCTGTACATCATGGAGAGCGGGGCGCAGCACCGAAAGGCGGTGGAAAATCTCGGCCTTGCAAGGATGCGATATACATAACGCGCGTTATGTAGGGGTCGCACACTGGGCGACCCGCCTCTTGATCGATGGGGCAGGTGTTTTTCTTCGTGCGCGCAAAAAATTCAAAAAACATATTGCGAACATAAACGAAGAGACAAGGCAAGCCTTGTCTCTTCGTTCGTATTGGTGTATGACGGTGTATGGCGGGCGATCAGCCGTGTAACGAATATGAACGAAGTCCATATGCCGATTTGATGCAAGTATGCGCATGAACGGTATATGAACTAACGTTCATATTGGTTCATGTTCGGTCCCTCGCCGCCTCGGGATGCGCCGGCGGCTCTTTTAGCATAAGGGCGAGCCTCGCCTTCATGATCTCNAAGTCGAAGGGCTTCTTCATGAAATCGACCGCCCCCGACTGCAGCGCCTGCAATTCGCGGNTTTTGTCGCTGGACAGGATCATCATGGGCACCGGGGTCTCCATGATTGGCGACTGGAAACATTCAAGGCCACCCGGCAGGTCGCTGTCCAAAATGATCGCGTCGGGCACGATCTCCTCCATTTGCTCGTGCGCCGCAGCGTCGCCTGCCGCGCAGCGGACCGCATAGCCCGCGCGCTCCAGCACCCTTTTCGTCAGGTCCATGAAGATCTGGCTGTTGTTTATCAGTAGAACGGTTTTTTTGGCGCGCATAAATTTACAGCCCCTTTTTGCGCTTGGCCGCGAGCGCGATGTCTAGGGCCAGGACCAAGAGGATGGCCGCGAGCCAGACATATCCGTCGTCCGTCTTGGGGCTTTGCAGGGGTTCGTCGCCAAAGATCGCCTCGCCCAGGGGCACCTCCTCATCGTCGAAGCTCACATAGGTCTCGCCGGGCACCGTGAAGCTCGCCTCCCACTTCATGTTGCCGTTGAACGTGCCGGTCACTATTGCCATGTCGTATGTGCCTGCGCTGATCTCGTATTTGCCTGTCTTGTCTATGGCGAGCGCAAGCCCGCCGCCCGTGATCTGGAGCGTTATCGTCCCCGAGAGCTTCGTCACGTTCACATAGCCGTCGTCGCCAACTTCGAGCGTCTGCTTGGCTATGGCTGCCTTGTTGTCCTTTGTCTGGCCCGAGAAGTTGTAGGGTATGTTGGTGAAGGTCTCGTTTGGCGCAAGCACCCGGACCGTCCGAGAGATCGTAGAGGCCAGCCCCGCGCTGTTTTGCACGGCGTAGGTTATCGTGTAGACCCCCGCGGCGGCGGTGTCCACGCTGCCCGAGATGACCGCGCTATTTGAGATGTCGCCGTCGGCTTCGTCCATTGCCACTATGCCCTGCTCGACATATGCGCTGCCACCGATGTGCAGTATGATCGGGTTGGAGCCGACCAGGCTCACGTCCGGCGCGGAGGCCGACTCTTTTTGCGTCGCGGTCTCGTAGTTTATGTACTCGCTCTCGGGCGCGTCCATGTCCATGTCCATGTCCTCGAGGTATTCGGGCTCGTAGGTGGGCTCGGGCTCGTATTCGGTCGGGGCCTCGGTCGGGGGCTCGGTGACGGGCACGAAGACCTGCACCACCTCGACCGTCCTGGTCGCGGTAGCGGTGTTTCCGGCCTTGTCGGTCACGCTGTAGGTTATCGTGTAGGTGCCCGCCCTTGCCGTGTTCACGGTCCCGTTGTAGTAGATATTGTGCGAGATGTCGCCGTCAACATCGTCGATTGCCGTGTAGCCCGGCTCCTCGTAGTAGCTGTCCTCGTCTATGGTCATTTGCGCGCTGCCCAGTAGCGTCAGCACCGGCGGCGTCGTGTCGGGGACGACCTCGGGGACCTCTATGACAGGGATGGCTTCGGCGACCTCGACAACGCGGATCGCCGATGCGCTGCCTATGTCGTCTTCCACCGTGTATTCAAGCCGGTAAACGCCGGGGATGGCGGGGTCTACCTTGTCCACGAAATATTCCTCGCTCGTGATGCTTACTTTTACTGTGTTTGTTATGTCGCCGTCGCCGGACATTGCGGCATAGCCCGGCTCGACGAACGCCTCGCCGTCCTGTAGCTCTATAACCCTGTCGCCAAACAGCGTGATTTCCGGCGGGTCGCTTTTCTTTGCGGCGGGGG
>JGI24702J35022_10001884_pt1 | contig 12906 bp, 8 predicted proteins | sample TergutTh196P4_FD_35022 | JGI IMG/M metagenome (IMG submission 35022)
CTTGGCATAGCAGACGTCCTTGTCGGCCTTGTCGGCAGGCTCGGCCTGCCCGTACTTCAGGCCGATCACCAGGACCGCGCCACTCACCGCCCCGCAGACCTCGGCCGAGCGGATGCCGCCGCCCAGCCCGCATGCCAGCTTGGCCGCCAGTTTGGCATCCAGCCCATACTGCTCGCAAAACGCGGTCAGCACAGCTTGAGCGCAGTTGAAGCCCGAGCCGAAAACCTCGCGGGCTCTTTCTTGTTTCTCAGACATGATGGTTACCCTCTCCCGTGTCGAAATGGCTGATTACATATTCCATGAAACTAAGCATCTCCCGGCGGCGCTTGAAGACCGAGTTGTAGCGCCGTCCACCATGCCCTGTCCTGACGAGCAGAGCCTTTCCAATATACCATGATACTCGCCCGGCGCTGCATCCAACATGAATCGCAGGGCATCATCCTTGGATGTTATATCCTCCTGCATAAGGGTAAAGAGCATTCGGGATAAACCCGCCACGCCCCATTCCACAGCCCAGTCACCCAGGGCGACCCAGCCCAGGGGACGGCTGAAGCGGCTGGCGCGGGCCAGCAAGCGCACGACAGGGGCATGACAGGGCCTAGGGCGGTATGGGGTTCAGTCCTACCAGCTTCCATTCGCCGTCGATCTTCTCGATGTAGAGATCCCTGGTTCCTCCGGAGGTGAAGTCCAGCTCACCGGTTGTTTTGTCGTAGTAGTAGAATTTATAGGTGATTCTTATGTAACCCTTTTGGAAGTTATGCCAGGTAAATACTCGCTTTAATCGATACTCAACATCATATTCCGGTGGGCGGTAGCTGTTATATACAATCCAATCTTCATTTTTTCCGTAAAGGTCTTCATAGGTTATTTCGCCGCTGAATACCTGGTCTGCGTATTGCATGAACTCGCGGGTGTCTTCGAACATCAGCGCTTCGGCGATAGAAAAGGCTAGCGCCAGCACAAGAACCAGCGAGACGGCTATGGCGATAAGCCTTCTCGTCAGTCTGCGCGGCGGTCTTCTCGTGTCTTCGCTCACATGCCTCACCTCGCAGGCAGATCGTTGTTGATGCGCACGATGAAGACTGCTGCATAATCAGACTTACGAAGGGCATTCTCCAACGATTCATTCTGCCTGGTATAGGTGTTCCCGGAATAATACACTCCGGTCGAATCTACTTTGGTGATAATCACTGCATGCGAGTAGACCAGGGCTCCGGAAGCACTGTCTCTCTCAATGAAATACACCAGGTCCCCCGGCTGGACGCCCTGGCTCCGCAGGTTCCTGAAGGCGGCATCCATCGCCTCGTCTCTCGTGTTCATGATGATGATCACCGCGCCGCTGGCATAGCCGTTCTTGGGCTTGCTGAAGTAGCCGTATTGGTAGGTCGCGGTGCTCAAGACAGCGTCACGTCCCACTCAGTTGCGTAGTTGTTCAATAACGGGTTTATGTAGGGAACATAGGGGTAAGGGGTAAGCGGTGCGGTAGAGCCTGCAGGATAAAAGGGCGGTGCGATCCATGAGTAGTCATGAAGTCCCGGAATGATGGGTGTGCCATACGAATACCAGCCCTCGTCCATTTCAATACCGCCGGCGTGAAGCGCCTGCGAGGTGAAGCTCGCGCAGTTGCTACCATAGCTGTAATACATGGGGTTCCTGTCAAACAGGTTCGATAACAGATAGTCTGCGACATAGTTATTACCGAAAATATCATTAATGATCGCAGTATTTGTGTGATCTAATGCATACTGCACGACAGCATCCCTGTCGTAGGTGATTGTTACAGGTTCAGGCACTGATCTTGCGGTTTTGCGATCCGGCGCCCAGCTTCGCCGGATCAAAGAAGCCATTAAACACTTCCCAAAAGAGATTATGAATAATCTACAGTAGGTTTTTTATTGGAATCTCTATTCAAACCTTAGTATCTCTTATGTTAAAGTCATTATCATAAAATGGAATCAAAAGAATTGATGGGGAGATCAATGCAATACATCCAAGGTAGTAACCCTTTCATGAGAGATAAGTATGATGGGAGCACCATTGATAACCAAGTCATCGAATGGGTTAATAATAACTTATCTGCTTCAGATAAAGTGCTTTTGCAAATGATAGATGCACTAAGCGAGCACCCTCCGCTCTTTCAAGAATTCACTGGTCACGGGATAGGCCATATTTCACGAGTACTTACCATCGTAATGCATCTTATACCCAATGAGCTTATAACAGATGATAATACTCAACTACTATCACAAAACACTATCCATGTTTTACTAGGTGGCATAATAGCTCATGATATAGGTATGCTTGTTGATATTCCCTGCGTTGTTTGGCTACTTGAAAAAGAAGAATGGTCTAATAAGTACGAAGAGTATCGTGATGATTTCCGACTGCTAACAGCAGAGGATTTGGTATATAAGTTTGGAGACAAAGGTGCAGAGCTCGTTGCTCCATCTCTACCTGTGAAAGCTGATGATGTTCAAAACTATAAACCGGTTTTCGGTGACTTTATCCGAAAATATCACCACGAATTATCAGAATTCTTTGTTATCAATGGCCTTTTACTTAATGGCAATGTTTTCAGACCTTTTGCCAATGATTCTGCAATCTATGGAACAACTGAAATCGAAATGCTTGGGCTTGTCGCTCTTCTCGCAAAGGCGCATAGAGACTCAAAAACCACTCTGAGGGGCATCCTCGCCGATCTTGGTCGTAAATGGCCAACTTCTGTATCAATCGGTACAGCTATGGGTATACCAATGTACTACTTGATCGCTCTGCTGCGGATGGCAGATGCTTTAGATGCTACAAAGGAGCGCGCTAACCATTATGAGAGTACATTTGGTCGCAGTGCGCTTTCTACTAGAGAACATAAGTTTAATCAACTTTTTAGCATGGAATCATGGATATGGTCAGTTTCGGCTGAGAATCTAATCATCTCAGGAAACCCTAGATCGACTACACAATACATCGCAGCAGTGAAATGGGTAGATGATGTGCAAAAAGAACTCGACACCTGTTGGGCGGTTTTGAGTGAAAAAAACAACAACTCAAAATTAAAATACCTATTAAGTATTCGGTCAATCACCGCTGAATTCATGCCAAATCCAGACGGTAGTACTTTTTATGATGATATGTTTCTAACCTCAGATGCCTCAATAAAGATAAAACCTGGCATCGCAAAACTGTTTGTGGGGCCACTATACTCGTATAATCCTAGATATGGTGTAAGAGAGCTTATACAAAACTCAGTTGATTCATGCTCAGAGCGAGAGCGCGAAGAAAGACGTTGTGGTGAAGAATACATCCCGAAAATCGTTATCGATGTAGAAATCGATAACGATCATAACCAAGGATCGTTCACGATTTCTGATAATGGAATGGGAATGAATCAAAGAATCCTGCTTGATCATTACCTGACAGTTGGATCATCCTATCGTGACAGTAACGAATGGAAGAAGCAATTCCAGACACAGCAAGGAGATATCGAAGTTATCAGGTCAGGCCGTTTTGGGGTAGGAATGCTAGCAGGATATTTGTTGGGAAAGGACATCGAGGTTTCAACAAGGTATCGTAACGAAAAGAAAGGCTATAAATTTCAAGTAGACGTAAATGGAGACTGCCCTGATGTATGGAGAACCGAAGAAGAGAGTATAGGAACTAAGATACATATTGGGAATTTAGGTCAAAAAGCAATGGAGTATTTTGTTCCATCAGACGGTTTCTCACAGCCTAGTATTCTTGACTGGTTCTATCTAGACAAGCCAGAAATAAATTTAGTAATAAACGGTACGGAAATCCAACGCAGCGACCTCTGGCCTAGTTTTGGAGATTACACGGGAAAAGGATGGTTCGAAGTCGACCTCGGAAGTGATGTTATCGCGTATTGGCGGTTCAGGGAAATGAATGGAAACGAGAATGCAGCCACTTCTGTTACCTTATGTCTAAACGGGCTGCTTGTCGATAATATGACACCATCAATTATCAGTGAATTGTTTGACAGTGGCCGCTTTGATTATCCCGGACCAAAAAAAGCTAGAGCTATCGATATATCTATATTTGATAGAAACGTTGAACTCCCAATAAGTTTAGATCGGACATCAATGGGAGATTGCGAAGCTCTAGAGAAGCTTAGGGTAGATATCTGCAAATTTCTATTATTTAAACTTCTACAGGTCATACTAACAAACGACATCATCGTTAGCTTGCCCAAGGAAATTCGTCAGTCAAGCAGGTGGTATGTCAGACTTGAAAAAACAGAGACAAGGTTTGGTGGATATATGACCTATTTGTTTAGCAAAAAGGGTTATATTCCTGTTGCATCTGAATTTTTGAAGCTTAGCAACTTATCTGCTATTTACATAGTTTTTAGTAATACCGATGTTATCGATTCTGTTATAGAGTATATGCATAATAGTGATATTGCTGTCTTATGTGCTAATTATCGAGATTCATTTCCTGATACAATAGATCTTTGCGGATATTTATATATTCGAGATGATTCTTATAGAAGCTCGTCTGATGAATCTATAAAGATAATGAAATATCTATTTCTTGGTGAAAGCTCAAGACAGATAAATTCTCGATATAAAGCATTGGTAGAAGTGATAGATATTTCAAAAGATGATCCTTGGATCCCATATAATACGGAGGAACGAGAAGCAAAGTTTGAACAGATATTTAGTAGATTCGGTTAAACAGATAAAGACAGCTCGCCTGATCTAGCACCATCAACCGTTCTAATCCTCTTTTCAAAGCCGAAAGGTTCTCGACTAAAGAATTCTAGACTTGTTGAAGGATAAATCACTTTATTATATGGTATAAATCTAGTTTTCAAAGTTTTTCTTATATCGCTATCTAGGTCTGTCAGTTTTGGTTTAATTGCTAAATACCATTTTTCATTGACTTCAATACCATCTATAGCAGAAATGATGAACAGTTTGATATTGGGTTTCTTAGACAAGATAGCATTCACAATCGCACCACAGGTTGGTGCCTCAAAAGCTGATAATTCTTTGCTTTCAAACCAACCAGCTTCTATTCGTTCTTTTTGGTTCAGTGCTAAATCAACAAAGATAAAATCATCTGCGGCACAGTTATCCACCAAAGCAGAAAGCTTCGTCAGAAACTCAAGCGAGCTTATATATTCAGCCTGTCCACAACTGGGTTCTGATTCAATGATAGCTCTTTCACTTATCCAATATGCCTGTGAATTCTCATCGAAATTTGCAAAATAGCGCAATAGAAAGCGAAAGCACCTGATATGATGGCTGTGGTCGTCAATTAGGTAGATATTCATTGTTTTCATCCTTTCACCAGCATAGGCAAACCGATTGATACTTTGTAATCGTCTTCGCCACTCCCTCTAACGATCACATTTTCTTCAAAATGAATTCTTACTAAGGCATCACATCCCGAGCACTTGTCAGATGCCATTTGACAAATCTCTTTACCGTTACATTTTTTATTATTGCTTTCTGCAATCAATCTGATAAAGAAACCACAAATAGTGGCTAATGAAATCCCTTGGCCTGATCTTCTGACACCTTGCTGAATATTCTTTATAGCAGTGCTTTCTCTTACTCGATTCGAAACCCATATCATGCCATTGTTAACATCGATATCAATTCTTGCTTCTCTTTGTTTCTCTGGAAGATTTCCATTCAAATAAACACTAGTTATCAGCTCAGCTAGAACTGCACAATAATGAGTTAATTCAGTTTTCAAGTCAGAGCCTTCTTCAAACACCCTCAATTTGATACCGTGAAACTGAGATAATATTATATTCTCAAAGGAGCTAATATCATTAACATCAACGAGTTGATTATTAATATAAAGTTTAAGCCCAAGTTGAAAAACTGGCAAGTTAATTAATGAAGCTAATACATGCATGAAAATATCAAAATCATAGTCTGCAGTCGGAGCACCTAATTCATCATTTGATGATAGAAGTTTTATATTCAATCGTCCTATAGCAGTGTTCATTAGTGCTCCAAAGAGTGCATGTTTTATATCAAAGTTATTATTATCGATCTCTTCTTCTTCAGTAAAGAAGAAAATCCGCTTTGCCCGTTTCATAGGATCAGTTTCCTTATGCTCACTGTCATGATACCCCGCTCGAGCCTTCTTTAACTGATCTTTGATATCCTCATCATGCAACCATTCAGATAGTAAATTGTTTCGAAAGTCACGTGCTATTAAGCTACTTAGTCGTGTCCTAAATACTAGGAGATATCGTATTACCCGAAGACGATCATGCTTATCAAAATAACTAGGGAAGTGTATAAGAATATGTACTGCTTTTTCGTTTTCACTTGCTGGCTGCAGATTCAGTAAATACATATTCTCCAATGATTTTTCTGTTTCATCTGACATAGGATCAACACTTGAGTTATTGCTTATCGTGAAGCTGGAAAGATCGAGGTACCCATCCTTTTCAAGTCCTCGGTTAATCTTAATAAAATCAACTGGTTCAAGATTGAATATTTTTTTCTTTGGGAATAGATCACTCGTTCCAGCAGATCTGCTGAAACACTTATATATATATCCTTTCTTTTTATATACTCTAGCTCCCATTGGATTCTTTACTTCTGAAATATCAAAGTCTAGGAAAATTTCATCCTGCTCGCAAATGAAATATACACCCAGCCTATTATCATCCGTGTTCAAATTCAAAGCATCTAAAGGTATTGGAGACATATACGCTTCAGTCATGAGCTTCTCTAAAAGTTTTGATAAGTTCTCATAACGTGCGACTACGCTTTCTGTTGTATCGCCCATTATTGAGTGTAAATAGTCATTAACATTCTTTAAGGAACTTGCTAGTTTTATACTATTATCTATTGCATCATTATTTAACTGCAAATCTTCATATCCTTGATTTAAAACCATAGTATTTAACTTTATAAATAGGATAAAATTCCTATAATAATAGGCTGATGGATCATCTATTTCCAAATTGGGACTATTCAAATCACGTAGAGTCTCCGAAATAATCTTTGTGTTCTCCAAATATAAGTGTTCAAGAAAATGCTCAAGCATAGCTTTATTTGATTCCGTATTATAAAAATTAATTATCTCGTTTTCAGCAATGCCATTTAGTATTTTCATCGTAAAATCCAAGTGCAGATTTGGCTCTTCCCAAGTGTTCTGATCATAGTCTGAACATTCATTGCCATATACTAATAAGTATTCAAGCCAGAGTGATTTCATTTCATCAGAGCTAGAGTAGATAAGACGAACAATCGATCCCAAATAGTGATCTAAATAATCGTAGTGATCTGGCTGAACTTGGTTTTCTTGATGCATTTCATGTGGTCTATTAATTAGAGCTTTGATAATTTTCAATATATTCTCTTTACGAATGATATAATTACTTTTCAGTCTCACACTACTGTCAATTAATTCCTCAAGAAGACTCTGCCTAAACTCAAAGTTAGAATTAGCAATTCCTTTTAGAAGCAATAAGATATCTATTACTCCCTTGCTGGCCAAGATTTCTCTTTTCTCTTCTGATCTAGTGCCTCCTGAATCACTTGAATAATAAGAGAGCATTTTATCTGAGCTCAATTCATTAGACAAATCATCAAGTATATCTGAAACATTTTTATTGCATAATATAATTTCAAATATGAGCAATATTATATCTAGTATAGCTTCTCGACTTGATTTCCTAAAAGAGATAAATGGAGAACTAGACACATGCAATAGGGCTAAGAATCGATCTAGTTTAAAATCATCAGCGTCATTACGTAATATATTATGCATCAATTCGACAATGATATATAGTACCTTTTGTTTATTATTCGAGTCATCGCCTAAGGATTTGGTTTTTTCCTGTAAAATTTGGCTTTGCTCTAGCCGATAAAAACCTTGTTTGTTTTTTATATCGTTATTTGGCTGTGATGACTCATCAATTTTGCGTAATTCATAATTCTCAATTTCTTTCCTAAAATAGTTTTCTGTAATAATGCTAGATGAGCTATTGGCTAAATCTCTATAGATTGCTAGCTCCTGACAAAGAACACAAGCATCACCATGAGAACGCATTGACGAGACATCTAGGTTAATAAAGCTATAAAAATCCTGCAAATCTATGTAATTTGCGATACTGTCTCTGGAATTCCTATTGACAAGCAGAATTATGGATTTAAAAACTGTTACCTCATTATCCATTGGCGGGTCGCTAAAAAGAGAACTGACTAGGCTCTTGACACGATTTATTGTTTGACCTTGAACAATGGTATCGTCTACAAAATGAAAGTCTATGTCAGCATATCGATGCTCGTCTTTCCAGTTTCTATACAGCGAAGTCAGATCACTGTTCTTTGCTTTAAAATTATCACGGTATTCACTATCCGAATCAACTCCGATAACATGAGCAGATCCTTGGAAAACCTCTTCATTAACCTTTTGGACAAATGATGCGTTACTAAAATGTACTGGATAAACAATAATATCATAGTGAGGTTTACTAATAATTTGCCTACTATGTATATCATTTTTAACAGTATGTAACCATTCAACAAGACTACCGTCAGAATCTGCTTCAGCGAAAAGACTATCCGTATGGAAATAGTATTCAAAATGATTACTTCCACGAAAGCAATGCTGATATGTTAGGTTGTTTTCTAGTAGATGAAATCTGCTATTTTGAATGCTGGGGCTCGTCCTTGGATCTGGTTTATTTATTCTACTATATCTGCTCTCCTTTAAACCGTATAGCTGGATAGGTACGACTGATGTCTTATCAGTTTCTACTAAAGGTTGCTCAGCGAATAAGCAATCTGGAAAGCATTGCTTGCAGACTAGGGGGTGCTCCCAGAGACTGCTGACTTTCATTAGAAAGTCTACTGATCTGTAATTAACAAATCGAATAGGCTGGCTACCATCATCTGCGCTTTGCTCTGGCAACAGTCTACTGATGATCCTCTTGCCATTTACTTCATTATCCTCATAGTAATCTCTGTGTATATTTAAACCGCTATCAATTTCACCAGCGTGAAGTACACATAGGTATAGAGGCACGTTTTTGTTACTTTGCCTTCTAGATCGCTCGTTGAAAACGTTCCACTCAGCTTCGAGCTTGCTGAACGTTGACAGTGTTGATGCTATTGGTACGACATAGATTATTCTGTAATCGTCTCCAAGAGATATATCAATCGTAGGGCGAAAAACACCTTTGTCGCTGTTGTCTAAGTATCTCTGTTCATCGCCATTCAGGTTTTTAGCATTTTGCTCATCATTATCAAAGACACCTCTATTACCATTTCCCAAATACTCGTATATTCGATAATCTACTGTTAAATCCAAGCTGTTAATAAGAAGCATCAATTCCCGGATCAGCATCTCAGAGTATGTGTTATACCCCACTAGTAAAACTGGCTTATTCCCACCATCTTCACCCTGTCTATTGTTCAATACTTCGTCTTTAATTTGGTGAAATAATAACCAAGCGAATCTCTTTGTATAATAACTATTATAAAAAAGGGGTTCTGCTTCATAAAACTTATCAATATGGATTTTGGATCCTAATCTCATATGAGTCGGGCTGATTTCGTAACCAGGCGCAATACCCTGGACACTGTTGTGTAGTACTTTATCGACATTTTGTTCAAAAACAGTACGCCCGCTTTTGTTTTTCACGAGTATGTCGAATGGAAAAAGGCTAGTCGCAAAAATGCTTGCATCGTCTGCCGCTTTAAATTTGTTATCTGAAGTAACTGTTCTACGCTCAAGCATACGAACCAGGAAATCACTAACTTGTTTTGATGATCCACGTGCAACAGATAGCTTTAATTGTGCTGTTAAAGAAGCTCTTAGGTTTTTTCCAATCAAAGTGAATTCATCACGACTATCTTGACCACATAAATAAAGTTGAACCTTCTCCAACAGACCATTCTCACCATTACGATCATAGAAAACTGAAAACATGCGAATAATGCTTATCATTACGCTGCTATTGCAGTTACTTAATGCAATGCGCAGTTCTGTGTCGCTCCTATTTGCAATCAATGACATTATGGATTTCGCGAAGATCTCAAGACTACGCGTACCAAATTCAACTTCGTCGGCATCAAAATGGTAGAAAAGGTATTTATAATCCACAGAAAAATTAGGGAACTGCATTTGTGTGCTCCTATCATCGAGAATCCGATATAGGTTTGCAATTCTAGTCTCTTTCTCTTCTTGAGACGCAGCCTTTGTTGGTTTTTTGAGCTCTTTAATGTATCTTCCAATTGCCTCGTCGTCTTTATCGTAAGTCTTTGTCTTTTCAATAATATCATCAGATATACGATAATCTATCTGAGTGTTAATATATGAATATCCACGCTGCTGCTGTGTAATAAAGGGAATTAGGAATGCAAAATGTGTACCAGGGAAAAAATCATCCACTGTTGGACTAAGATTAGTTGATAAAAGGCTGTCTCCGCTTGTAGTAAAAGCACTGTTTTCAAGAGGCAATTGATCTCCGGATCCCATGCTCTGAGCAATCATACAGCCGTCATTGCTTGAAAGTAGCTCATAAAACAACTGTAATCCATAATGATGAATCACATTCTCCGGTACGTTGAAGTATTCCTGCCAAAATTCATACTCGTCTTTTGATGGGCTAAAGAACGACTTTACCGTCTTTATACTCTCGTATTTTTCTGCAAGATCAAACTGCTTTCTATCTTTCATTTTTTGGTAAAAGACCGAACACATATTTTTCCCAGAGTAGTCTGATAGTCGAACTTCGAGCAAATGTCGGATATTTTCTCGTTTCTTTTGTCGAGTAGCTGTTTCTTCAATTATGCTACTTATTTCTGTCACATTATGTTGCTGTTCTATTATTGACAAAGTACTACCAATATCATGCATTGTTTGACTTAGAATTGAATATTCACTCTTTGTTTCTTGGTACTCATTGTTTTCTTCATTAAAGATAAGCTTTGTTCTATTATCATATCCCTTAAAATAGTAATTGTATTGATTTCGAAGATAGCCGGCTTCGTTGGAATGAACCCGTAAATATAGAAATCCTACTCCTTGCTTATCATCATCGTATCCTGCATGAAAAACGATATTTTCAATAAGCTGGTTTATTCCATCAGCCATATCCATCGCATTTATTATCATACCCTGCATATTGTCGCTAATATGCGGTCTTAGATCATCATAAAATGAATCATCAATAAACTTGGACCCGAAATCATCAACACAATACTTCGTTTTTGATTTCTCTAACCTGATTTTCTTTAATAATTCATGTCTTTCTTCTACCTGCGTCTTGTATTGAACTAGAAATATCAACAGAGCTAGTACTGATATATGCTGTACCATTTCAAAAAAGGTCTCACTCATGAAGAAATCAATTAAACTATCTTTCATCTCTTTTGGCAATGCGCTTTTACCAGAGTATATAAACATGTAATTTGAACAAATATTGTGGATTGCATTAGTTATTTCATTGCTTTTCGCTCTAGGTTTGTCTAGATACACCCTTCCGTCACTATCAACAACTACCTTCAATTTCCTCCTTGTGTTATCGAGTTGAAATGTGCTCTTAACAAAATCTGAAAGAAACTGATAAACATCCTGATTAATTGGCAATAAAGGCAGTAATTTTTGCAAGCTCCTCTTTTTTACATTAAACAAATTATATTTTTCACCAATGAATTTAGTAGGCGGTAGCAAAAATTCACTAGAGACAATTGACAAAAAAGCAGATAGTTTTCCCATTAGTTCTTGCTTTTCATTTTTGCTTTTGCAATTCAGACTTATGTGTAGATGACATTTAGTACTATTTCGTTGCAGGATGAGAAAAAGATAGAGAAGATTATAAAAATCAGAATCTGTACAATTAACGATAATGTTACCACCTTTGGTGGCAACACTGTTTATCTCGTCTAGCTTACTAGCATAGCTGTCTTGTGTGTTACTAGTAATGTGAACTTCAGTGCGAGCCATCTAGTTCTACTCTCCCCATTTTCGACTGGCATTTGAAAGCTTGAAAACCTTCGGATATTGTATCTGTTTTCGACCTGATAAGTTGACACAAAAGGTAGCTCTGTCAGTTGATCTTGTCAAGGTTTACGGTTATTTCATCAAGCCAAGTCGCATAGCACACAGTACAGCCACCTACAAGGAGGATAGTGACGAATTCAACTGTTTGTCCTAATCAGGTTTTAATCGAATTGACTGAGCATTCCTACGAAACGTACTTTGTCCTACTATAAGCAAAAAGGCATCAGGACAGCCTCAATCTCGCTGATCAAACAATCTCCATTGCAGCTGGGACGGTTATCGCCAATCGATCTGTTTGCTGTTGTGCAGCATCTCTGCGTAGCAAATGGTTTCGGTCTGCCTTAACTCCCAAGCGATGCAACTCTAGTAGGTCGCGGCAAACTATGGAGCCATAGAGCTGCTTTAAGCTATCCAGGAACTCGACGGTCTTGGCATAGCAGTTGTTTATGTCGGCTTTGTCAGCAAGTTTTGACTGGCTGTACTTCAGGCCGATCACCAACAAAGCGCCGCTCACAACACTGCAGACCTTGGCCGAGCAGATGCCGACGCCAAACCCGAAGGCTAGCTTGGCATCCAGCCCGTATTGCTCGCAGAACGCGGTCAACACAGATTGGGCGCAGTGGAAGCCCGAGTTGATAACCTAGTGGGCTCTATCTTGTTTTTCAGACATGATGGTTACCCTCTCCCGTGTCGAAATGGCTGATTGCATATCCCATGAAGCTAAGCATCTCCCGGCGGCGCCTGAAGACGGAGTTGTAGCGCCGTCCGCCATGCCCCGTCCTGACGCGCAGGGCCTCTTCCAATATATCATGATACTCGCCCGGCGCTGCATCCAACATGAATCGCAGGGCATCGTCCTTGGAAGCTATATCCTCCTGCGTAAGGGTAAAGAGCATTCGGGAT
>JGI24702J35022_10001885_pt1 | contig 12906 bp, 8 predicted proteins | sample TergutTh196P4_FD_35022 | JGI IMG/M metagenome (IMG submission 35022)
GTGGACGGTATCGAAAAATCGAGTGGTCACATTATAGTTGCCGTGTACGATTCAATTAATTTTCTAAAACAAACCCTGTATTACGGAATGGCTAAAGTAGAAGAAGATGCGGAAGAAGTAACAATTATCATTGAGAATGTTGCTTCGGGTAACTATGCCGTCTCGGTTATTCATGACGAAAACGATAACAAGCAGTTAGATTCCGGCGCTTACGGTATTCCTCTTGAGAAATACGGATTTAGCAATAATGCACGAGGTGAAATGGGACCTCCCAAATTTCAAGATTGTATGATCACTGTCGAAGAGGATTCGGAAATAAATATTACGGTAAAATAAATTTTTTTTCTGTAAAAATTTGCATATCTCGAAAAATCATAATATCTTTGTGATATTATTTTAATATCATTTAAATTATAAACATCATGAAGACAAAAGAAGAAATTTTTTCCGGAGTAAAACTACCGGGCATCCCTATGTTACTTTTTAACATCCTGTTATTTTTTGCTATTCTCGGCGCTATAGGATGGTTGGCCGTCGCTGCTGTTAATTTGCCGGTTGTATTAACAGTTACATGCTCGATTCTGTTGGCGTTGTTATTTATTTTCAACTGTATTACCTGGATAGGATTTATGCAGATTGAGCCGAATGAAGCTTATGTTATGATTTTTTTCGGTAAATACGAAGGGACAGTGAAAGACAATGGTTTNTTTTGGGTCAATCCTTTTTACTTTAAGAAGCACATAACTTTGCGCGCCCGTAATTTAGACGTCCAACCCATTAAGGTGAACGATAAAAAAGGGAATCCGGTTTCAATCGGACAAGTAGTAGTATGGCGGGTAACAGATACTTATAAAGCATCATTTAACATTGATACTACTTCGCAAGCAAAAGCAAATGTTGCGCCACAAAGCCCACCGGTTGACAGGCTTATGGCGATTAGACTTTTGGATAAAATGAAAGCGTATGAAAATTTCGTGAAAGTCCAAAGCGATGCTGCTTTACGTTATGTAGCCGGATTGTTTGCATACGACCATTCGGAAAATGAAGACGAAAAATTAACCTTACGTTCCGGAGGCCATGANATCAATGAAATCTTAGAACAACAGCTAAATGAACGCTTGGATATTGCTGGAATTGAAATCGTGGAAGCCCGTGTTAATTATTTAGCTTACGCTCCTGAAATTGCTGCGGTAATGCTTCGCCGTCAACAAGCGGACGCCATTATCGCAGCTCGTGAAAAAATTGTAGAAGGAGCGGTAGGAATGGTTAAGCATGCCTTAAATAAACTTTCCGAAGAAAAAATTATCGAATTAGACGACGAAAAGAAAGCGGCTATGGTATCCAATTTATTAGTTGTCCTTTGTAGCGAAGAGAATGTTCAGCCGATTATCAATTCGGGAACGTTATATAATTAAGAATTAAGAATTATGAATTATGAATTATGAATTATGAATTATGAATTATGAATTGGTAAATGGCAATTGATAAAAAAAATCAAACGAAAAATTTTGTGTTACGGATGGATAACGAAAGAATGGATGCTATCGAAAAATGGGCAGCCGACGAATTTCGAAGCGTTAATGGGCAAATTGTATATTTACTTGACCAGGCGCTAAAAAAAAACGGCCGGTTAAGAAAAAAGGGTTAAACACATCAAGAAATTAGAAAACAGGATTGCGAGACTTGCATTGATATTATTTTGCAAATCTCGCGGATGCATCTCGTCATTTGCGAGGAGCGAAAGCGACGAAGCAATCCAGAAATAGTGTGAAATGAATTGCTTCGCTCCGCTCGCAATGACGGCACAGTATAAAAGCGACAATTTGAAATGCACCCGATGATTCACGATAATTTTTATCCGTTTGTGTGTAAATTGATGTTTTTATGCTAACTTTGCAAATTCAAAAACACAATCATAGATATGATAAACAGAATCAACGCCTTATTGGCGGAAATCAGCCAATTGAAAGTTCAAAGTAAAGAAGAAGTTGAAGCGCTACGAATCAAATATTTAAGTAAAAAAGGAGAAATTGCTTCTTTGATGGATGAATTTCGTCTGGTTTCTGTTGAAGAAAAGCGCAACCTTGGTCAGAAGCTCAATGAACTCAAAGAAAAAGCCCATGAGAAAATCGTCGAATTAAAAGCCGGTTTTGAAAATCAGTTTGCTTCTGCAGAATGCATTGATATAACACGTACTTCGTATCCATATAAGGTTGGTACCCGTCATCCGATTTCAATTGTAAAAAAAGAAATTTGCGATATATTCTCACGCTTGGGATTTTCCATTGCTGAAGGTCCTGAAATTGAGGATGATTGGCATGTTTTTTCATCTTTAAATTTTGCGGATGATCATCCCGCCCGGGACATGCAGGATACTTTTTTCGTTCAACAAGGTATTGATGTTGTATTGAGGACACATACCTCTTCCGTTCAAACACGCGTTATGGAAAAAAACCAACCGCCTATCCGGATTATATGTCCGGGACGCGTCTATCGAAATGAAGCCATTAGTTGCCGCGCCCATTGTTTCTTTCATCAAATAGAAGCACTATACGTTGATAAAAATGTTTCTTTTGCCGATTTGCGGCAAGTTTTACTCTATTTTGCTAAAGAACTGTTCGGAGCAGACACAAAAATCCGCTTACGCCCTTCGTTTTTCCCGTTTACCGAACCCAGCGCAGAAATGGACGTCAGTTGCTTTCTATGCGGCGGAAAAGGCTGTCCGTTCTGCAAACAAACCGGTTGGGTTGAGATTATGGGCTGCGGTATGGTTGACCCTAATGTGTTAGATAATTGCGGAATTGACAGCAAGATTTATTCAGGTTACGCTTTAGGATTAGGTATTGAACGAATCACTAATCTAAAATACCAAATAAAAGATTTGCGGTTATTTTTCGAAAACGACATTCGTTTTCTTAGACAATTTGAAGCGGCGAATTAGGAATTAGGAATTAAGAATTAGGAATTAGGAATTTTCAACTTTCAACTTTCAACTTTCAACTCATAACACATGACTAAGAAAGAACGATATAAAGCAATCATCGCCTGGTTTGAAAAGAATATGCCGGAAGTAGCCACGGAGCTACATTATAAAAATCCTTTTCAACTGCTTATATCAACCATATTAGCTGCGCAATGTACTGATAAACGGGTAAATATGGTCACACCGGTTTTCTTTGAAACATTTCCTACTCCTGAAGTTTTAGCGGCTTCCAATCAAGAAACGGTTTTTGAATGGATAAAGAGTATTTCATATCCAAATTCTAAAGCGAAACACTTGGTTGAGATGGCTAAAATGCTTGTAAAAGATTATCAAGGTCAAGTTCCGTCGAAAATGGAAGATTTAATGAAATTGCCGGGAGTAGGACGAAAAACAGCCAATGTAATCTCTTCCGTTATTTTTGATATTCCTTCATTAGCTGTTGACACACATGTTTTTAGAGTAGCTAACCGTATTGGTTTGACAAATAATTCAAAAACGCCTCTGGAAACAGAAAAAGACTTAACCAAATACTTTCCTAAAAAACTATGGTCAAAAGCACATCATTGGCTGATTCTACATGGACGTTACGTTTGTATTGCCCGCAAACCCCTCTGCGAAAAATGCGGTTTGAAGGCGTATTGTAAGTGTTTTTCAAATTAAGAATTAAGAATTAGGAATTAGGAATTAGGAATTCAATTATGAATTATTTATGATCATGGAATAAAACCAATACCGATCGCTCACTAATTCGTAAGCGATCGGTAGGTTACTCAGGAGCAGCANCTCCCAAAATTATATATTCATGTTAATTAAAAAGCCGCAAAAATTTATCTCTGCCAAGGCGGCATAAAGATAATCGTTCCATCATCGAGGCGATGCTCTCCGGGTCCTTGAGTGGAGCGCATAAGCCCTGCAATTACGTAATAGTTATTTAAATGTCGTGTCATAACCGCTTCGCCGCAACCGGGAGCGCGCACCGGTCCCCAATCGGCGCCATAACCGCCTAAGGCAGCCGAGCGAACGTCGGGTACATAAGTTGGCCATTTACCTCCGTTCCAGGTATATCCAAAGAAGAAAGGCACAGAATAAGGTCCCATTTCCCGTTTCCAGTCGAGTTGAAATTTGATGAAAGGTTCGCCGGGAAAGGTAGCAATTGCATATTTATTATTGATCAGTATGGTTGAAAAATGAATCCTTGCCACATCATCATCAAAACGGTTGGGTAAATCCAATGAATCGGTTTTTAATAGTATACTCGCTTTTTCATTGGGATTGGGAAAAAGTTCATTAGTTAACATAACAGCCTCAATCCCAAGTAATTTTCCCATACGTTTGACCATATCGAAATATTGTTCAGGTCCTTCGCCGTTTGTAGGAGTCTTGAAAAGGGGGCATTGGTTGCCTGCGCCGCCTTGAATAAATAAACAATTGACCGTATTATTGAAGGCATTTTCTACATATTGATTTGCATAACCCACATACTCTGATGAAACAACCGAACGTACGGCAACAAGTGCATCGGGATGACATGCAAAATTCATAATAATAGCGCGAAGTTTGCCTGAAACATCATCTATACGTATTACGCCGACAGAATTGTCAACAGGCCCAAAAGGAAGTCTTTCTTTGTTAAGATAGCGAAAATGTTCTTCAGCATCAGCGTACCAGGCTTCACGAGCGTGCCCATTGTCTCTAATTATAAGCCGGTTAAATGTTAACTGCGGAGTTTCACGATGTCCTGCTGATAGTTTTGCTTCGAACATATTATCTGAAGCCTGTTTAATTACTTGAGTTACTTTAGCTTCGATAGTATTCCGATCAGTAGCTCCCGAATGGGTATGCGAAGGACAAAAATAAATTTCGTTTAAAGCATAATCTTTTTTTAATTTATTCAATAATTCCGGATTTGTATATCCGCCTAAATCAAATGAGATGAAAGCAATACGGGTATTCTGCACCTGCAAAATTAAACTTCTCGCATAAATTGAATCCAGAAGCGTACGATTGTTTTCAAGAGTGGTCGGTGAAATATTGATTTTACCGGTTCCTGCCATTAACTTATTATCGGCTGCAGTATTGATAGATGGAGTAGTTTGCGCAAATGCAGCAGTCGAAAAAAGTAAGAAAAAAAGTAGTTGTTTCATATAAAATAAAAGATAAATGATTAATTATAAGATAATTTATGCAAAAATATAAATGAATAATAAACAAAATAATTAATAAAATAGTCAATAAAAAACTTAATTTAAAAAATAATATGCGTTAATTGAGTTATTTATCCATTTATATATTCAAAAACTTTAATTTTGTATAAAAAAATATTAATTTTGCAAAAAAAAAAAATCATAATTTATAATTTATAATTCATAATTCATAATTCATAATTTATACTCCATGTTCATGAAAAGCAAGTATTTATTGATGCTATTGCCTTTACTGGCATTATCATCTTTTATTTCGTGTAATTCATCCGAACCGTCATACAAAAAATCTTCTTTACCTATTGAAAAAAGAGTCAAGGATTTATTATCCAGAATGACATTGGAAGAGAAAGCAGCCCAATTAGATATGCTGTCAGCCAATGATATTCTGAGCGGGACGGAAAATTTCGACAGTGATCGTTTTATCCACTTTATTGATTCGATGTGCATCGGTTCGATTCATGATTTTTATCCTAAAAATGCAGCATTATCAAATGAAATTCAACGACATGCGGTAGAAAACAGTCGTTTAGGCATTCCAATTTTGTTTATCGAAGAAGGATTGCATGGGTATTGCGGAGTTGGTTCAACCAATTTTCCGGTTCCAATTGGAAGTGCAAGCTCATGGGATACGACTTTGGTTTATAATATCGGAAGAGTAATTGCTACCGAGACTCGCGCACACGGAGTCCATTTTTTGCTTTGTCCTAATCTTGATGTTTCACGAGAACCTCGTTGGGGTAGAACTGAAGAAACATACGGCGAAGATGTCTATCTGAATTCCAGAATGGCCGTAAATATGGTTAAAGGTATGCAAGGCGCTGACTTGAGAGACAATAATACCGTTGTTGCCGAACCGAAACATTTTGGTATTCATGGCATTCCCGAAAACGGAAGTAATACGGCACCCGTATTTATCGGAGAGAGAGAAGCCCGTTCAACTCATTTATATGTCTTTGAAAAAGCGATTACTGAGGGAAAAGCGCGGGGAATTATGGCGGCTTACCACGACATAGACGGCATTCCTTGTATTTCAAGTCCTTGGCTTTTAACGGATTTATTGAGAAATGAATGGGGTTTTAACGGAATGGTTGTAACCGATTTAGGCGCTATTCGTCGCTTGGTTGCTCCGCACTATACGGCAACCGACCCGAAAGATGCAATAACTCAAGCAATAAATGCGGGACTTGACATGCAATTTTATGATTTTCCCCATGACGTATTTCAGAACGCTGTAGTTGAAGCCGCTAAGGATGGAACCATACCTAAAGACAAACTTGACAGGGCAGTCGCCGCTGTNTTGAGNGTTAAATTTGAATTAGGCCTTTTTGAAAATCCTTATACCGATGAATCGCTTATATCTAAAGTTTTTCGGAATGAACAACATNGGAATCTTGCTTTGGAAGCAGGAAGAAAATCAATTATCCTTTTGAAAAACGAAGGTAATATTTTACCCTTAAGTAAAAATATTAAAAAATTAGCATTAATAGGAAATCTTGCAAATACATCTTCAATAGGCGGATACGGACCAAGAGAATCNAGAGGAGTTACCGTTTATGAAGCATTGAAAAAGAAATTCGGAGAAAATATTCAAATCAATTTAGTNGAAACCGGTATTTCGAATCAATATACCACGGTNTCTTCCGAATGGCTGTTAAATACTGTAAAACCATCACAAAAAGGAACTTACGTAGANTATTTTAACAATGACGATTGTTCCGGCAAATCCGTATATAATACCATAGAAGAAAAAATACAGGGATATTGGCATAATCTCAGTCCGGCTCCGGGCATTAACTCCGATAGTTTTTCGGCAAGATACTCGGCAATAATTACGGTACCGACAGATGGAATATACGAGTTTTTTATTTCTTCAATCGGTTCCGGAAAAGTGTATTTAAATAATAAATTATTTATTGATAATTGGGGAGAGGAAAGAAACCGTCGTGGAAAATCGCAAAGAATTGAACTTAGTTCCGGACAAAGATTACCAGTAAGGGTTGAATATGCCAAAACGGAAGAAAATGCTTCGGTCGAATTAAGATGGAGAGTTATAGAGTTCAAAAATAATAAAGAATATTACGACCGTATAACCCGTGCTGTCGTCGCTTCCGATGCGGCAATTGTAGTACTCGGTGAAACCGACAGGGAAGTAGGAGAAGGGAAAGACCGTCAAAACTTGAATCTGAAACCGATGGATATTGATATGCTTCAGGCTGCTGCAAAAGGCGGTAAACCATTTGCCAGCGTATTACTCAACGGCCGGCCGTTAGTATTCACTCCGGTTGTAGAAAATTCGGCTGCTATCATTGAAGCGTGGTTTCCGGGAGAAAGTGGAGGCGACGCAATTACCGATGTGCTTTTTGGAGATTATAATCCATCCGGGAGACTTACAATTAGTATACCAAGATATCAGGGTCAATTGCCGGTTTATTATTCCAAGAAGCCATCCTCTTCGAGAAACTATACCGATGGAAACGGCGATCCGCTTTATCCCTTTGGGCATGGCTTAAGTTATTCTACCTTTGAATACTCCAACTTGAAAATAAATCCGGTTGAGCCTGTAATTAAAGATAAGATTACAGTTACAGTGGATGTGAAAAATACAAGCACTACCGATGGCACCGAGACCGTACAATTATATGTAAGAGATAAAATAGCAAGCGTAAGCACCCCTATTAAAGCTTTGAAAGGCTTTTCTCAAGTATTTCTGAAAGCGGGAGAAACAAAAACGGTAACAATGCTTGTCATACCCGAAGAGCATCTTTGGTTGATTAATCAAGCTATGAAACGAGTAGTAGAACCGGGTGAATTTGAATTTATGATAGGTGCTTCTTCATCCGACATTAAACTAACACAATCTATTCACATAAAATAATAATTGATATGAAAACATTAAGTATGAGAACACTTTCAGTAACAATGATGATGGTAATTCTTTCTATGGTTTTATTGTCGTGTTCAGAAGGTAAAAACCCTAAATTACAGGGTGATATGGTATTATGGTATGATCAGCCGGCCGTACAATGGTTGGATGCATCGCCAATCGGTAATGGTTTGATTGCAGGGATGGTTTTTGGAAAAACCGCTGAAGAACGTATTGCACTGAATGAATCCAGCTTTTGGTCAGGAGTGCCTCACGATTACGACGATCCCAATGCAGGTACTCATTTTGAGTATATCAAAGAGCAGATTTTTGCCGGAAAATATGCTGAGATGGGCGATTTCATAGATAAAAACTTCTACGGAATTCCCGTCGCTCAACAGGCTTATCAGCCGATAGGCGACTTGTTGCTGAGTTTCCCTGATGTGGATTCAACGGCAATTACCGATTACCGCAGGGAATTAGACATGGAAACAGGGATTGCTTCCGTAAGTTATAAAGCGGGTGGCGTTACTTATAAACGCGAAGTTTTTGTTTCGTATCCCGACAAGGTAATGGTCGTCCGCGTTTCAACCGATAAAAAGAAAGGTTTAAACATGCAAGCAGGCATAAAATCAGCTTTTACGGAAAATATTCGATCGGGAGAACCGGGAGAATTATTTGTAGATGCTACTTGGAAATATGTGGATCCCCGTCGTAGAAATTGGTTGATAGCCGAATCCGATGCAAAAGGAATACGGTTCAGGGCAGCGTTGAAAGCCATAACGGAAGGCGGAACAGCCGATATGTCGAACGATAAATTGGTAATCAATGGAAGTGACGCCGTTACTTTTGTACTTTCAATTGAAACAAGTCATGTTAAATATAACGACATCAGCGCTGATCCTGCTGCAAAAACCGGAAAAGTACTCACGGCTATCACAGGAAAAAAATTCAACGATTTACGTAAGACCCACATTGATAATTTCAGCGGTCTGATGGGAAGGGTTCATCTTAATTTAGCAGGCGATCCGGAAACTAATAAAAAACCTATCAATGAAAGAGTTGCGGCTATTAGAGAAGAAGGTAGAGATATTAATCTCGAAGGACTTATTTTCCAATTTGGCCGTTACGCATTGGCTTCAAGCAGTCGTGCGGGAGGACAAACAGCAAACCTACAAGGTATCTGGAATCAGGATTTACTTCCTCCCTGGGGTAGTAAATACACGATAAACATCAATATTCAAATGAATTACTGGCCGGCAGAAGTAACAAATCTTGCCGAATGTGCGCAACCTTTGTTCGATATGGTTAAAGATTTATCGGAAACAGGCGCAAAAACCGCAAAAGTATATTATGGTATTAATAAAGGATGGGTGACTCATCATAATACGGATCTTTGGAGAGGTTCAGCTCCAGTAGACGCTTCCCGCTTCGGGATGTGGCCGGTAGGAGGCGCATGGTTGACTTTGCATATTTGCGAGCAGTATAATTACAATCAGGATATTGAATTTTTGAAAAAATACTATCCGGTTATTAAAGGTTCTGCCGAATTTTTGCTTGATCTTCTGGTAGAACATCCAAGACTTGGATATTTAGTTACGCCGTTCTCCATGTCGCCCGAACATGGCTTCTTTTACATGGATGGTAAAGTAAGAAAAGAAGGTTTTGTTGCGCCCGCTCCAACGATGGATATGGGTATTTTGCGAGAATTGTTTACTTATGTTATTCAGTTTAGTGGAATATTGGGAGTTGACGCCGATCTAAGCGCAAAATTACAGAACGCAATGGATAGATTTCCTCCATACAAAGTAAACAGCTTGGGTCATATACAGGAATGGATCGAAGATTTTGATAATAATCCGTCGCGTGGACATAATATGTCGGCAACCTTTCCTTTTTTCCCAGGTAAAACAATTTTGCTGAGGCGTAGTGATGCATCCCTCATTGGCGCTGTCAATAATTGGATGGAAACCAGAGGCGTAAGAGGTGGAGGTTTTCCTGCTATGTGGGATATGTGTATGTGGTCGCGTCTTGAACGGGGAGACAAAACTGCCCAAATAATTACGGCAGCCTCAAGAGGGGTAGCAAACAANCTTCACCGGAACGGAGCTAATAACCAGATTGACGGAACNTTTGGATATACTGCCGGTGTTGCCGAAACCTTACTGCAGAGCCACGATGGAGAAATCGTACTTCTTCCCGCCTTGTCTGAAACATGGCCTACCGGTTCTTTTACAGGTCTAAGGGCGCGTGGAGGTTATGAAGTCAGTGTCAGTTGGAAGGACGGAAAATTAGTTTCGGCCGAAATAAAAAATGTTAACGGAAAAGAATCAATTCCGGTAAGATATAAAGAACAAGTAAAAGTGATTAATGTTGCTCTCGGAAAAAGTATTAAATTGGAAGGTTTTTAAATTATGTATATATGAAACCCGCATATAGAAGTTACATCCAAGAACATGAATATATTGCGGGTTTCATATGACCTTTAAAAAACAAATTATGTACGTATGAAATCAATTATTTTAAAAATATTTTCCGGAATTCTACCGATACTAATACTTATACCGGTATTATGGTCATGTTCCGAAAGCAAATCCTCCAAATTACAGGGAGATATGGTATTGTGGTATGATCAACCGGCTGAAGCATGGTTAGATGCATCTCCAATCGGCAATGGTATTATGGCCGGTATGGTTTTCGGAAAAACCGCCCAAGAACGTATTGCATTGAATGAATCAAGTTTCTGGTCAGGTGCGCCTCACGATTACAACGATCCTGATGCGGGCTCTCATTATGCATATATTAAAGAGCAGATTTATGCCGGAAAATATGCTGAAATGGGCGATTTCATTGATAAAAATTTTTATGGAATTCCTGCTGCCCAACAGGCTTATCAACCTGTAGGCGACTTGTTGTTGAGTTTTATAGATGTTGACACATTGGCAGTTACGAATTATCGTAGGGAATTAGACATGGAAACCGGAATTGCTTCTGTCAGCTACAAATCCGGAGGTATTACCTACAAACGGGAAGTTTTTATTTCTTATCCTGATAAAGTAATGGTAGTACGTGTTTCAACCGATAAAAAGAATAGCTTGAACATGAAAGCGGAAGTGAAATCGGCATTTACGGATAATATTACTGAAGGACAACCGGGGGAATTGATTATTGACGGTACTTGGAAAAATCCAAGAGCACGAAGAAACGAATGGAATTGGTTAATAGCCGAATCAAACTCAGAAGGTTTGAAACTCAGAACAATACTGAAAGCAATGACTGAAGGTGGAACTACAGATATTTCGGATAGTAAAATCAACATCAGTGGAGCGGATGCTGTTACTTTTGTTTTGTCAACGGCTACAAGTTATATTAAATACAACAATATCAGCGCTAATCCTGCCGAAAGGACAGATAAAGTCCTTTCCGCCATTGCAGGAAAAAAATATAAGGATTTACGTAAAACTCATATTGACGACTTCAACAGTCTGATGGGAAGAGTTCACCTTAACCTGGCAGATGATAATGTTGCCCTTAAACAACAACCAATTAATAAAAGAGTTACAGCTATAAAAGAAGAAGGTAGGGATATTAATCTCGAAGGGCTTATTTTCCAATTCGGCCGTTATGCATTGGTATCAAGCAGCCGTGCAGGTGGACAAACTGCTAACTTACAAGGTATCTGGAATCAGGATTTGCTTCCTCCCTGGGGCAGTAAATACACGATAAACATTAATATACAGATGAATTACTGGCCTGCGGAAGTAACAAATCTTGCCGAGTGTGCGCAGCCTTTGTTCGATATGCTTCAGGATTTATCGGAAACAGGAGCTAAAACAGCTAAGGTATATTACGGCATTGATAAAGGATGGGTGACTCACCATAATACGGATCTTTGGAGGGGTTCAGCTCCTGTTGATGCTTCCCGATTCGGAATGTGGCCTGTAGGCGGTGCTTGGTTAACTTTGCATATTTGCGAGCAGTATAATTACAATCAGGATATTGAGTTTTTGAAAAAATACTATCCGGTTATTAAAGGTTCGGCCGAATTTCTACTTAATCTACTTGAAGAGCATCCCAAACTTGGATACTTAGTTACCCCGCTCTCCATGTCACCCGAACACGGCTTCTATTATATGGATGGTAAAACGAGGAAAACAGGCGTTGTTGCACCTGCTCCTACCATGGATATTGGTATCCTTCGTGAACTGTTTCCTTATACGATTCAGTTCAGTGAAATTCTGGGAGTTGACGCTGATTTGCGTGCTCAGTTGCAGAAGGCTTTAGAAAAACTTCCTCCCTATAGAGTAAACAGTTTAGGCGATTTACAGGAATGGATTGAAGACTTTGAAAGCGCTCCGGCCGGACATAATTTCTCGGCCAATTTTCCTTTTTTCCCAGGTAAATCCATCCTGTTCCGAAATACAAACGATGCACCTTTTGTAAAAGCAATTGAGAATTGGATGAACAAAAGAAGTGTTAGCGGCGGTTTTCCTGCAATGTGGGATATATGTATGTGGTCACGCCTTGAACGGGGAGACAAAACAGCTCCAATAATTGCTGCAGCCGCTCGAGGAGCAGCTAACAACCTTCATCGTGATGGACGTAGTAACCAGATTGACGGAACATTTGGATATACGGCCGCTGTTGCCGAAACCTTGTTGCATAGTCATGCCGGAGAAATAGTGCTTCTTCCCGGACTTCCTGAAACATGGCCTNCCGGTTCTGTTACAGGTCTTAGGGCGCGTGGCGGTTATGAAGTCAGTATCAGTTGGAAGGACGGAAAATTAGTTTCAGCCGAAATAAAAAATGTTAACGGAAAAGAATCCATTCCGGTAAGATATAAAGAACAAGTAAAA
>JGI24702J35022_10001886_pt1 | contig 12891 bp, 12 predicted proteins | sample TergutTh196P4_FD_35022 | JGI IMG/M metagenome (IMG submission 35022)
GTGTCTTCCATCAACGCATGCGGCGTGGGACGTTTGTCGTCGGAAAGACCGTAGCCCCGGTAATCGAACATGAACACTCCGTAATGCTCACGGGGCAACCATGCAACCGCGCCGAGGTGATAGCCGACCTTGTTGGCATTGCCGTGGACGTGCAGGACGGTACCCTTGCTTTCGCCTATGGCGGGAATGAACCAACCATGTAATTTCGTGCCGTCGCGGCTTGAAAAATAGACGTTCTCGAACGCCAGCCCCTGGCTTTGCGGCGTATTCGTGCTTTCGCCGCGCGCCGGGTAATAGAACTGGCGCTCCGCAAGACAACTGCTGATGGCAAGCACGCTTGCCAGGGCAGCAAATATACATACTGGCCGGATCATTTTTCTTTCTTTTACGAGGTTCGGGCATCGTACCAACAAATCCAGACCTGCTACAGCCTTTTCAACAGTTTCAGCGCGAAATCGGTGTATGGAGGGTAACGTAGCGGTATGTCGATGTATTTTGACTTGTGCAACACGCTCTTGTAGTGCGTAAAAGCATCGAATCCAGCCTTGCCGTGATAGCTGCCCATGCCGCTTTCGCCCACGCCCCCGAATGGCAGGCGCGGCACGGACAGATGAACGATGGTGTCGTTGATGCAGCCGCCGCCAAACGACACATTGCGCAAAAAATACCGCTCAGTTTCCTTGCGGGCAGTAAAAACATACATCGCAAGCGGCTTCGGGCGGGCGTTGATCAATTGTGCCGCCTCATCGGGGGCGGTATAGGCCAGCACAGGCAGAATGGGACCGAAAATCTCCTCTCCCATGACAGGTGAGTCCCATGCGACGTTGTCGAGCAGGGTCGGTTCGATTTTCAGAGAGGTCGGGGCGGAGCCGCCGCCCAGGACGATTGTTTCTCCCTCCAACAGCCCCTGGAGGCGGTTGAAATGCTTCTCGTTGATAATTTTGGGGTAATCGGGGTTTTCACACGGGTTTTCGCTGTAGAGAAGCTCAATGGCCGTTGCCATTTCGGTGAGCAGCTTCTGCTTGATGGAAAGATGCGCCAGCACGTAATCGGGGGCTACGCAGGTCTGCCCGGCATTGATGAATTTTCCCCAGACGATGCGTTTGGCGGCCAGCTTGAGGTTGGCAGTTTCATCCACGATACAGGGGCTTTTGCCCCCCAGTTCCAATATGACCGGGGTCAGATGCCGCGAGGCAGCCTGCATGACCGTGCGTCCTGTGGCGGTGCTGCCCGTGAACAAAATAATGTCGTACCGCTCGTCGAGCAACGCCTCGTTTTCCTCGCGGCCGCCTTCCACCACCGTCACATGGTTCGGGTCGAAAACCTCGGCGCACATCCGCGCCAGGAGCGACGATGTGGCAGGGGAGTAGGCAGACGGCTTGACGACGGCGCAATTTCCGGCGGCAACGGCTGCGATGACGGGCGTTGCCGTCAGTACAAAGGGATAATTCCACGGCGACATGATCAGCGCCACGCCGTAGGGTTCGGGATACTTCCGACAGGATGAAGGAAAGTTTTTCAGGTTGGAGAGCACGTATTTAGGGCGGCTCCAGCGATGGATACGCTTCAGGGTGTAGCGCAGTTCATCCAGAACGATGCCCACTTCCGTGGCATGGGACTCGAACGGCGGCTTGTTCAGGTCCGTTTTCAGCGCGGCCAGAATGTCTTCGTTGTGCTGGCGTATCCATCGCTCCAGTTTCTTCAGACAATCGACGCGAAACCGAACGTCTTTTGTGTTCCCGGTAGCGAAAAACATCCGCTGTTTTTGCAGGATGATGGAAAAATCCGGCATGTTTCGTTCCTCCAGCGAGTAATGGTACACTTTTCCCGCATATAGACGGTCTTGACGGTCTTCAGAAGCAACGAATCAAACCAATGTGAATGTTATTGTCATTGTTGAGTTCGACTCAAACGAGGGATGAAGCGTAATGGACGAATTGAAGTTAGCCAATCTGGAATCAGGTTTGACGCAGTTGGTGGAATCAGCCGCAAACTGCTTAAAGGAGGATCTCGTCAGCGTTGCACTGTTTGGTTCCGCTGCCGAGGATCGTTTGCGTCTGCATTCGGATGTGAATGTTTTGTTTGTTCTGGAGCGTTTTTCGCAAACGGCGGTAGATGGTTTTCGTGAGGCGTTGCGATTTGCAATGGCGAGCCTGAATGCTCAGGCCATGTTTTTGCTTCGCTCCGAGTTGCCTGCCGTCGCAACGCTGTTTGCCGTGAAGTTCAACGATATTCGTGTGCGGCATCGCGTGTTGTACGGCCCCGACGTGCTGTCGAATCTCATCATCGACGAGCGCGATTTGCGACGACGTTTGCGCGAGGAGTTGCTGAATCTGACCATTCGTTTACGCGAGCGTTATGCGGTGATCAGCTTGCGCGAAGAACAATTGGTCAGTGTGATCGCAAATTCGGCGGGGCCGTTACGCGCTTCGGCGGCCGCGCTGATGCGTTTGAAGGCCCAGGAGGTGTCGAGTCCGCGCGACGCGCTGGAACAGCTTGCCAACCAGACGGGAAACACAGCCTATGTTCAGGCTGTGCAGACGATGTCCGTCGCGCGCGACGTGACGTTTTTGCAGCCGGGCGTGGCAGGGCCCACGGTGCTTCAACTCTCTTCACTGGCGGAGCATTTGTACAAAACGCTTGAAGAGAACATGCAATGAAGATTCCCGGCCCCATTTTTTTGCTGATTTATATTGCGCTTTCGGTTTTTGTGGGTATCTGGCTGTCCAGGGTTTACGGTCGGCGTAGACAGCCTGAACAGTGGCAGGCGCATCATCAGGACTTTGCCAGGGACCCTTACAAGATTGCTTTTTTACGTGGTGGCAGGAATGAAACCGTACAGGTTGCGGTTGTATCGCTGGTCGATCGGGGTTTGCTTGAAATTCAGGGAGCAATAGTGCGAAAAGCTGCTGGCGCGGCAGTCGACCTTGCGCAATACCCGATCGAGAAAGCCGTGCTGGCCGATGCGGCGACATGGACGACCCCTTCAACCATACTGCGCGGGCGCAATGTTCAATCCGTACTGGATAAGTACGAAGATGATCTGCAACAAAAACAACTGATTGCCGGCGCTGCCGTCTATTGGGATCGCTTGCCTGCGCTTGTGTTTGCTCTCGCCGCCACGCTGGGGGTTGCGATCTGGCGCGTACTCTATGCGCTTTCGCAGGGTCGTACCAATGTCTTGTTCCTGATTATCCTGGCGATTATATCGACTGTGGTTTTGCTGGTGATGTTCTATCGACGCACAACGGCAGAGGGCAAAGCGGCGTTGTCGTGGCTCAACCAACATTTTGCCGGTCTCAAGCAGAGGGCAAGCGAAATCAAGTCCGGCAAGCAGGCCCAGGATATCGTGTTGCTGGGCGCTTTGTTTGGTGTGAGCGCCCTTGGGTTTGATTTTATCGAGCAAATTTATCCTCCCCCTGCACAAGGATCGGGGATCGATGCAGTGGGGTTGTTTGACAGCGGAAGCGATGGCGGCGGCGGATGCAGCGGCGGTGGCGGCGGATGCGGCGGTGGTTGTGGAGGGTGCGGTTGAGGTTGAGGTATTTTGCGTGACCCCGCCGGGGTTGGTTGCGGAGCTTCGGTGGTTTTTGTTGACGGAGTATTTGTACGAAACGCTTGAAGAGAATATATAATGGGTATTGACGATATCAATATTTTGCTAATTTTTTACGGCGCGTTTGCGTTGGCCGTGAATTTCTTGCTATTCACAATTTTCGGCTGGCGTTGGCGTATGCTGCCCAAAAACTTTCGAGTGCCACATCAGGATTTTGCCAGTGATCCCTACAAGATTGCTTTTTTACGCGGTGGTGTAAGTGAAACTGTGCGTGTTGCAGTTGTGGCGCTGGTTGCTCGGGGTTTGCTTGAAAATAAGAAAAAAGAAGTACGAATAACTGTAGGCGCGGCAGTTGACCTTGTGCACTACCCGATAGAGAAAACCGTGCTGACTCATGCAATGACAAGGTCGAAGCCTTCAGACATTGAGATAGCATCAAGGGAATTCGTACTGAATATGTACAAAAATGAAATGCAACAAAAACGTTTGATTGTCAATATAGATGAATTTAACATATGGCGCTTCTTGGCGTGTTTGCTTGCTCTCTTTGCCACGCTGGGTGCTGCGATCTGGGGCTTTGTTCTGTGCTTGGTTTATGCCAAGTCTGCGTTTGTCATTCTTTATTTTCTGTTTTGGATGTTTTTTCTAGCTGGATTCTCGACTCTGTTTTTGCTGGATACTTACAAAACCCGCCATGTCCGTTTGACAGCAGAGGGCAAAGCTACGTTGTCATGGCTCAGTCGACAGTTTGCCAGTCTCAAGCTAAAGAAAAGCGCAATCAAGTACTGCAAAAAGTCCAATCGGACCCAGGATGTTGTGCTGATGGGCGCTTTATTTGGAGTAGATTTCCTTGAGTTTAATTTTGTCAAGGAAATTTATCCATACATTAAAAAAAGCTCAGGAAGCGAACCAGGGTGGTATGACGGCGGAGGGTGTGGTGGCGGATGCGGGGGTGGATGCGGCGGCGGCGGCGGATGTGGCGGCGGATGCGGTGGTGGTTGTGGAGGGTGCGGCTGAGGCATTTTGTTCAACCAGCCAGCAGCCGGGGTCGGCTGCGTCGATACGGCCTGTCATCGCGTAAGCAAGGCAACGCAAGCCGCCACGGCATACCATGCGAAAAAGACAGGCTTCGCATCCTGTGCTGACCCAGTCTTTTGAACGCAAACGCTGAAACAACGCACAGTCATACAGTATTTCGAGCGGCGTCTCATAAACATTGCCCACGGCGATGGGTAATCGCCTGCAAGGGTAGAGCGTGCCATCCGGCATGACGGTAATCAGGGTGTTGCCCGCCGTGCAATGGTAGGGGATTGCGTTGTGGGTCGAAATGCCGCTCATCAGGAATTGCAGCGCGCGGTGCATGGCGACTTCACTTTGGGTCTTGTTGAAGAAGCGTATGCGTTGAGGAGGCCGCGCGGCAGCCATCAGCGCGAAAAATTCCCGGGTTTCTTCGGGCGTCATGACATCGTCGCGTTGCGCCTGTCCGCTGGGGATCAGACGATCCGCCCAGACGCGCGAGACGCCGAGTTTGGCGCCCAAGGCGGCAATATCGGGAAATTCCCGCCAATTACTGCGTTGTGCCGTAAAGGCGATGACGCTTTTGACTCGCGCCGCCTTGAGCGCGCGCAAGCCCAGAATGGCTGCATCGAAAGCGCCTGAACCGCGAATGGCGTCATGCGTCGCGCGATTGCCGTCCAGACTGACCTGAACGTGGTGCACACGCCAGTCCCGGAGTTGTCGGGCCATTCTATCGTCGATCAATGTGCCGTTGCTGAGGATACCGACGGGAATCGTGTCGGGTATGCCTGCGAGCGTTTCCATCAGGGCCGGGAATTCGGACAGGGCGAGCGGCTCCCCGCCCGTCAGGTTGATATGGCCTCGCATGCCGGAGCGCGCTTTCAGAAAAGCCGTGTAGTGCTGCAAGAGCCTGCGCCAATCTTCGAGTCCGCGCGCATTGATTTCATACGTGTCTTGATAGCAATGGCGGCAACGCAGGTTGCAGCGTTCCGACAGGTGCCATTGCAACAGCAATCGCCCTGGAAATTTACCGTGCTCCATTCGTGATATGGAATCCCATTCTCAGCCGAGGAACCAGGAAAAACAGCCACATCAATGCGGCTGTTTTTTTGTTGAAAATCAACGTATACAGAAAAATCTGGCGGAGAGGGCGGGATTCGAACCCGCGTCAGGGTATCACCCTGAACACGCTTTCCAGGCGTGCGACTTAAACCACTCATCCACCTCTCCGTGGAAGGGGAAAAGATTCTAGCGGTTTCGGGCGAAGAGAGGAAGCCTCGCATGCAGGCGGGGGGGACATTCTCCTCTGCGGAGGGGTGGCAGGCGAAGCCTGACGGGGTGGTCGCGGCGGGTGGGGCTACCCCTGGCGACGGTTGACGAGGCGCGCGCAAGGAGTGGGAATCGGTTATCATCACAATTTCCAGTAACGCAATTCCCATGACAAAGTACGTCTTCGTTACAGGCGGTGTCGTTTCCTCATTGGGCAAGGGCATCGCGGCGGCTTCGCTTGGAGCCATTCTGGAGTCGCGCGGTATCTGCGTGACTCATCTCAAGCTCGATCCGTATATCAATGTCGATCCGGGCACGATGTCCCCGCTCCAGCACGGAGAGGTGTTCGTGACCGAAGACGGGGCGGAGACCGATCTCGACCTGGGGCATTACGAACGCTTTTCCAGCGCCAAAATGTCCCGGCGCAACAATTTCACCGCCGGCCAGGTCTATGACTCCGTGCTCAGAAAGGAGCGCCGTGGCGAGTACCTGGGCAGAACCGTTCAGGTGATTCCGCATATCACCGACGAAATCAAGACGAAGATCAAGGCCGGGGCCGATGGGGCCGATGTGGCTATCGTCGAGGTCGGCGGGACGGTGGGCGATATCGAATCCCTGCCTTTCCTGGAGGCCATCCGCCAGATGGGCATCGTGGAAGGGCGTAACAACACGTGTTATATCCACCTCACGCTGTTGCCGTACATTTCGACGGCAGGCGAGTTGAAGACCAAGCCGACGCAACATTCGGTGAAGGAACTGCGCGAAATCGGCATTCAGCCTGATATTCTGCTCTGCCGCGCCGATCGCGCCATGCCCGCCGAGGAACGGCGCAAGATTGCTCTGTTCTGCAACGTGATGCCGGAAGCGGTGATCGAGTGCCTGGACTCGGATTCGATCTACAAGATTCCGGGCATGCTGCATGGGCAGATGCTCGATGAGATCGTCTGTCACAAGCTCGGCATCCTGGCCCGCGCGGCGGATCTGTCGATCTGGAACAGGTTGATCGAGGCGCTCGAACACCCGAAGGCAACGGTGAACATTGGATTCGTAGGCAAGTATGTCGACCTGATCGAGTCCTACAAGTCGCTGGTCGAGGCGTTCGTTCATGCCGGTATGCATACCGGGGCGAAGGTGAATATCCATTATTTCGACGCCGAGGACATCGAGCGCGACGGCTGCGGGGCGCTCGAAAGTATGGATGCCCTCCTGGTTCCGGGCGGTTTTGGCAAGCGTGGCACGGAGGGGATGATTGCCGCGATTCGCCACGCACGCACGCACGGATTGCCGTACCTCGGTATCTGTCTGGGGATGCAACTCGCGGCCATCGAGTTTGCGCGCAACGAGGCAGGACTGGCCGACGCGCACAGCACGGAACTGGATTCTTCGACGCCTCACCCGGTGGTGGCACTGGTCACCGAATGGCTCGACCGCGAGGGCAGGGTGGAGCGCCGCGATGAACAGTCCGGGCTTGGCGGCACGATGCGCCTGGGCGCGCAACGTTGCCAGATCCTGCCGGGTTCCCTGGCGGCGAGCATTTATGGACAGGAAGTCAACGAACGGCATCGCCACCGTTTTGAAGTCAATAATTTCTACGTGCCCAGGCTGGAAGCTGCCGGGCTGGTGGTTTCGGCGCGCACGCCGGACGAAAATCTGCCCGAGATCGTGGAGTTGCCGCAGGATCGGCATCCGTGGTTCCTAGCCGTGCAGTTCCATCCCGAATTCTCGTCCAACCCGCGCACCGGGCATCCGCTGTTCATCGCTTACGTGCAGGCCGCGCTGGCGCATCGGGCGACGAAGGGAGCGTGACGGCGATGAACCTTTGCGGCTTCGAGGTCGGTGCCGACCGCCCGTTGTTCCTGATCGCGGGGCCATGCGTGGCCGAGTCCGGCCAGTTGTGCCTGGATGTGGCCGGACGGATGAAGGAAATCTGCGCGGCGCTCGGTATTCCCTACATCTTCAAGGCTTCCTACGACAAGGCAAACCGCAGTTCGGGCAGGAGTTTTCGCGGTCACGGCATCGAAGCCGGCCTGAAAATCCTTGCTGAAGTGCGCTCGCAGATCGGCGTGCCGGTGCTCACGGATGTGCATGCCGAGGCCGAAGTGCCCGAGGTGGCTGCGGTGGTCGACGTGTTGCAAACCCCGGCGTTTCTTTGTCGGCAGACGGATTTCATCCATGCGGCAGCCGCGTGCGGCAAGCCGGTCAACATCAAGAAAGGGCAATTCCTTGCGCCCGGCGGCATGAAAAACGTCGTCGCCAAGGCGCGCGAGGCCAACGGCGGCGCAGACAACATCATGGTGTGCGAGCGCGGCGTATCGTTCGGCTACAACAACCTCGTCTCCGACATGCGTTCGCTGGCGATCCTGCGTGAAACCGGCTGCCCGGTGGTGTTCGACGCCACGCATTCGGTGCAGTTGCCCGGCGGGCAGGGGACGGNTTCCGGCGGACAGCGCGAATTCGTGCCGGTGCTTGCGCGCGCNGCGGTGGCGGTGGGNATCGCGGGGNTTTTCATGGAAACGCATCCAGACCCCGAAAAGGCGCTCTCCGACGGGCCGAACAGTTGGCCGCTCGACCAGATGGGGGCGTTGCTGGCAATATTGAAAGAATTCGACCGGGTGGCAAAATCCACCGCGCGCCGGGAGTAGGGAGTCAACGGCTTCCGGCATCGCGGCATAGGCATCGCAAACCCTCCATGAACCCAAAACCGAAACTCGACAGGAATCTACATGAGTGCAATCGTTGATGTCATCGCGCGTGAAATTCTCGACTCACGCGGCAACCCTACCGTCGAGGCCGACGTGCTGCTTGAATCCGGCGTCGTGGGCCGCGCTGCCGTGCCCTCGGGGGCGTCGACCGGCTCGCGCGAGGCGATGGAACTGCGCGACGGCGACGCCGGGCGTTTTCTCGGCAAGGGGGTCTTGCAGGCGGTCGAGAATGTGAACACCGAAATCTCGGAGGCGATCGTCGGACTGGATGCCGAGGAACAGACGTTCATCGACCGCACGATGATCGAACTCGACGGCACGGAAAACAAGTCGCGCATTGGCGCGAACGCCATTCTGGCGGTGTCGATAGCAGTGGCCAAGGCTGCCGCCGAGGAGGCCGGGTTGCCGCTTTACCGTTATTTCGGTGGTTCCAGCCCGATGGTCATGCCGGTTCCGATGATGAACGTCATCAACGGCGGCGAGCATGCCAACAACAGCCTCGACATCCAGGAGTGCATGATCATGCCGGTGGGGGCGAAGAGCTTCCGCGAGGCGTTGCGCTGTGGGGCGGAGATTTTCCAACACCTGAAAAGGATTACGGACAAGAAAGGTTTTCCGACCACCGTGGGCGACGAAGGCGGTTTTGCCCCGAATGTTTCCGGCACGGAAGAGGCGCTGAAGCTGATCCTCGAAGCGGTGACCACGGCAGGCTACGAGCCGGGACGGGACGTGCTGCTGGCGCTCGATTGTGCCGCCTCCGAGTTCTACAGGAACGGCAAGTACGAGTTGAAGGGCGAGAAGCTCAGTCTCAATGCGGGGGGATTCGTCGATTATCTTTCCGATCTGGTCGAAAGATTTCCCATCGTCTCGATCGAAGACGGCATGGCCGAGGGCGACTGGGAGGGCTGGAAGCTGCTCACCAAGCGCCTGGGCGGAAAGGTCCAGCTTGTCGGCGACGATCTGTTCGTGACCAACACCCGGATTCTCGAACAGGGTATCGCCAGGGAAGTGGCCAACTCGATCCTGATCAAGATCAACCAGATCGGCACCCTGACCGAGACCTTCGCTGCGGTGGAGATGGCCAAGCTGGCCGGTTACACGGCGGTGATTTCGCATCGTTCGGGCGAGACGGAAGACAGCACCATTGCCGACATCGCCGTGGGGCTGCGCGCCATGCAGATCAAGACCGGCTCGCTGTCGCGTTCCGACCGCATTGCCAAGTACAATCAATTGTTGCGCATCGAGGAAGAACTCGGCGATTCGACGAATTATCCGGGGCGGCGCGCGTTCTACAACCTGCGCTGAACGCGGGCGGCGGCAAGCCCTGTCGGGTTGCCGCCGTTTTTTCCGTTGGTGTTGTCTTGACTCGTACCCGGATGTTTTCAGATGCGTTGGCCCGTTTTTCTTCTTTTTGTATTGGTGATTGCGCTGCAATACCCTCTATGGCTGGGTCGTGGCGGCTGGCTGCGCGTGTGGGAAATCGACAAGAGCCTGCAAGAGCAGCGCGCGCACAATCAGCGCCTCGAACAACGCAATGCCCGACTCGATGCCGAAGTGAACGATCTCAAGTCCGGAACCGACGCAATCGAAGAGCGCGCGCGCTATGACCTGGGGCTGGTGCGTCCCGGAGAGGTTTTCGTGCAGGTTCCGCAAAAGCCGGAGACGCCGCAAAAGCCGGTGATCCCAGAGGAACCCGCTCCTGTTTCGGATGGGCGCGGCGAAGCGCCATGATTCTTCCCCCTGCCACGCTCGCCATGTTGGGCGGCGGCCAGTTGGGCCGTTTTTTCGTTGCCGCCGCGCATGAAGCGGGATATGCTGCCTGGGTGCTCGATCCGGACACGGACAGTCCCGCCGGACGCATCGCCGACCGGCATCTGTGCGCGGCTTACGAAGACGCGCAAGCACTCGCGGAGATTGCCGCCCATTGCGCGGCGGTGACGACGGAGTTCGAGAACGTGCCCGCTGCGACGCTGGCGTATCTGTCGGCGAGGATTCCGACTCATCCTTCGGCGAGCGCGGTGGAAATTTGCCAGAATCGCATTGCCGAAAAGACGTTCCTGCGTGATAACGGGTTTCCGCACGGTCCTTTCGCCGTCGTTTTGAGTGAGGCGGACATCGAGTCCGCGAGCGACGATCTTTTCCCCGGCATCCTGAAGGTGGCCCGCTTCGGCTACGACGGCAAGGGGCAGGCGGTGGTGGAGAGCCGTGAGGCTGCGCGGACGGCGTATCGGGCTTTCGAGGGCGAACCGGCGGTGTTGGAAAAACGGCTCGATCTCGATTGCGAGGTGTCCGTGGTGCTTGCGCGTGACGCGCGGGGTGAGGCGCGATGTTTTCCTGTGGCCGAGAATCGGCATACGCGCGGCATTCTGGATGTTTCCATCGTTCCGGCCAGGGTGACGGCGGCGTTGGACGATGAGGTGCGAGACATCGCCGAACGGATCGCGGCAAGGCTCGATTATGTGGGCGTGCTGGCAGTGGAGTTTTTCGTGAGATCCGGTCGGGTTTTCGTCAATGAAATGGCCCCCCGTCCGCACAACAGCGGGCATTACACGCTGGATGCCTGCACGGTGAGCCAGTATGAGCAGCAGGTGCGTGCGCTCTGCGGCCTGCCTTTGCACGATCCGCGCGCCCATTCGGCCTCGGTGATGGTCAACCTGCTCGGCGATTGCTGGTTCGGCGTGGGGGGGGATGCCCGTGAGCCGGAATGGAATGCGCTTTATGCCGTCCCGAATCTGAAATTGCATCTTTACGGAAAACGTCAGGCTCGCCCCGGTCGCAAGATGGGGCATTTCACCGTCGTTGGGGACAGGCTGGACGAGGCGCTGGATGTGGCACTGGCGGCGCGGCGGCGAATGGGTATCGGGTGTTAGGAGACGGAGACGCCGCGTTCGTGCCCAAATTTATTTGCGGTCTTGGGGTATAATCGTGGCGTGTCTTCAAACTGTGAGGGCATTTTTTGAGGATGCTCTTATGAACCTACCCGATACCACCATTAGTAATAGCATGCACGCAAAAAAAACCGTTGTGATGAACAAAGTGGTCATTGCAGTGATTTGTATGCAGGGGTTTGTTTTTGGTGCATCAGCATTGGCTCAAACTACACAAAGCGGCTCTTTGGTCCAAACTGTGCAAATTAAACCTGAACGGGCAGAAGAAATCGCTATCGCGCAAGCAGGAGGCGGCACAGTCATGGAAATCGAATTAAAACGCAAGAACCATAGCCCGCAGGTTTTTTACGATATTGAAATAAGGCACGACAGGCGTAAGTATGAAATCAAGATTGACGCTGAAACAGGTGAGGTAGTCAAATCAAAATCAAAGTAGGTGCAGAAGTTTTGACTTAGCCTGACAGCAGGTCAATGTTTGGCCTCGCAGTTGCATCTCGCTCCGGCAGGCGAAGGTGGAATACTTCGCGGATTGTGCGTTCGATTGTGTTCGGTTTCGCCAACTGCCTGCGGAGACCGGACTCAGCCATTGGAGAACACAATATGACACCTCAGCAGTTTGTCGGCCTCGGTATTCGCCTTTTTTCTGTCTGGCTCGTACTTTCGAGCATTCGTTATCTATCCTCCGTACCCCAAGAGATGGTTCAAATGGGTGAAACGGCCGGGCGCGCCTATTTCGTCGGAGGCGCTTACCTTCTTGCAGCCGCATTTCTTTGGTTCTTCCCCATGGCAATCGCGCACCGACTCATACCGCGAACAAGCTTCCCCGAACGCATGACCGTACCGGCTTTCTCCGCTGCGCGTGTCGGCTGCGCGCTCATTGGTCTATGGCTCTTTGCCAGATCGATAACCGGTCTGACGTGGTATTTTTTCTCCGCCTTGGTCATCCCTACTCAAGGGTCATTTCTGGATAACATGCTCCTCGAGGTACGCATTGCGGTCGCTGTCCAGATCACGGAATTTATTTTATCCGCGCTCCTGATTACCCGTTCTTCATATTTTGCCCGTATCGTCGTGCCCGGCAATGACAACGACCGCTAAGTGTTCTCCAACATTCCGGTGAAGTGAAACAGTCTGCATGTTGCGCTTGCAGATTCCTTCTGCGCTTCGTGCTCGGTGGCCCCTCACCTGCAACGTCAGGCCATTATCCATGCGAAGGTGCTATGTCTTTCCGGATGCCGTGCTGATTGGCGAGACCGACTCGGTGAAACCACCGTTATAAGTATTTTCACTTAGAGTGTTTACACTTAGTATGTTCTTTGATAGGCTGGACTATATATCACGAACAGTTAAAGCAAGGCCCGGACAAAATGAACGTAGCGATGGAAGTTGCTCCTGCTCGCCAAGGGATCGTACGGACTGTAGTCCGCCGATCTGGCTCGCTTTTTGCTACACACACACA
>JGI24702J35022_10001887_pt1 | contig 12887 bp, 13 predicted proteins | sample TergutTh196P4_FD_35022 | JGI IMG/M metagenome (IMG submission 35022)
GTTTTTTAACTAAGGATTTTATAGAAGATTGGGTAAATAGTTTAGACTACAAACCCACATTGGAAGAAATACCCAAACGTTTGCATGATTATGCAATTAATGATGCTTAATATGAAAATAAAAAAGTGTATCTTTGCGGATTGAATAAAAATACATGATTACGATGAAGAGAATAAAGTTTCTGATGAGCCTTTTGTTGGCTGTTGTTGTTTTGTTTGGCTGCAAAGGCAGCGGGTCGCAGGGAAAATGGCTGTCGTCTTCCACAGGATTTGCGGGAGAGGTTTTGATTGTTTGTCCCGAAAAACACTGGAAAGGGATTTTGGGCGATAGTTTGCAGGAGATTTTGATGCAGCCGGTGTCCATTTTGCCGCAATACGAGCCGATGTTTTCGCTCTCTCACGTTGCGCCGAAACAGTTTAGCGAGGCGTATCAAAAATTGCGAAGCATCATTATTTTGTCTGTTGACACCCTGCTTGAGAAGGGAAATATTTCCGTTGCGTACAACCAATGGGCTGAGCCTCAAATAGTTATAACGATTTCTGCCGACAATATGCAAAATCTGATTAACGAACTTTCGACTTACCAAAACGACCTTATTGATTGTTTGATAAAACGCGAAATGAAACGCTTTTTGCAGGCACAGAAAAGTCGGCAGGATTTTCACCTGAGCGGAGAAATAGAAAAAAGGTATAAACTCGCTATGGTGATACCCAACGGATTTGTGTTTGCCGTGAAAAACAGCAACTTTTGCTGGTTGAGAAGGGATAGCAAAGACTGGATACAAAGCATAATGGTTTATACGCAAGATTATGCGGGCGACGAGCAGTTTTCCGAAAAATACATTCTCCAACTGCGCGACAGCCTGACCAAACGGTATGTTTTTGGCGATGCGGACAGTTCCTACATTACCACCAACAAGGCGGACTGCCCCCCTATTACCGAGCAATCTTCGGCTTTTGGCGAAACTTATGCGTTGCGGACGGTCGGATTGTGGGAAACGGTGGGCGACCGCATGGGCGGTCCGTTTGTTAATTTTACTCTGTTGGACGAAAAAAATCAGCGTGTCATCACCATAGACGCCTTTTTGTACGCTCCCGCCGACAAAAAACGGGATTTGTTGCGGCAACTCGAAGCCATTCTATTGTATGCGGATTTTACGGAAAAGTAAAAAAGTTGTTTTTTTATGCAAAAAGTGTATCTTTGCAAAAAATGTAAATCATATTAAATTATGAAACGTATGCCTGTGGTTCAATTAATCTGTCAATATTCATGAACTTTGTGATTATCAATAAGATAGCGCGGACTTATTTCTCTATAAATGAGAAAAAAGTGGAGTATATGATGAATAATCCCATTGATTGCCAGCGAGTTTGTTTGGAAAATTTGCTGAAAAAAGCGGCAAAAACAGTCTGGGGGACACAATACGATTATGCTTCCATCAAAAATTTGGAAACATTCAAGTCGCGTGTTCCTGTTAGCGATTACCAGTCGCTCTATCCGTTTATTGAACGAATGATTTCAGGTGAAAAAAATGTGTTATGGCAGGGTGTAACAGATTGGTTTTCAAAATCTTCCGGGACAAGTGGAAGCAAAAGCAAATTTATTCCCGTCAGCAGCGAATCGTTGAGTGATAACAATTACAAAAGCGGACGAGATTCTTTTACCCTGTATTTTAACAATCGCCCCGATTCTAAATTGTTTACAGGAAAATATTTTTCCTTAACGGGTACTTTGCACCGCTTTGAAACCAATACGCAGGCACGTTGCGGCGATGTTTCCGCTATTTTGACAAATTTTACTCCTTTTTGGGCAAATTATTTCAAAACACCGACCAAAAATATCGCTTTAATGAAGAATTGGGACGAAAAGATAGATGCTTTTGCCCAATGTATGAAAAATCAGCGTGTTACAGGAATGGCAGGAGTTCTTTCTTGGATATTAATCATTCTAAAACGGATTTTGGAGTTGGAACAAGCGGATACGTTTGAAAAAATTTGGTCGGATTTGGAACTGTTTATGCACGGCGGCGTAAATTTCACGCCATACGTAGAACAGTATAAGGCACTCATTCCCAGCGATAAAATGTATTATCAGGAGATATACAATGCGAGCGAAGGTTATTTTGCGGCTCAGGATAAATCCGATTCCAAAGAGATGTTGCTTTTTCTCAATAATGGGATTTTTTACGAATTTATTCCTTTTCATGAGTTTGGAAACGAAAATCCCCGCACTTTGAGCATCGAAGAAGTCAAATTGAACGAAAAATACGTGATGCTTATATCCACCAATGCAGGGCTGTGGCGTTATGTGGTTGGAGATGTTGTGCAGTTTACGTCTGTCCGTCCGTACAGAATTGTAATTATCGGAAGGACAACGCATTACATCAACGCTTTCGGAGAAGAATTGATGGTGGACAACGCCGAAAAAGCAATCAAAGCCGCCTGCACGCAAACATCTGCCGAAGTTGAGGAATATACGGTTGCTCCCGTTTATTTCCAATCGAACACGAAAGCCGCCCACCAATGGTTGATAGAATTTAAGCAAAAACCCAATAATTTCGACAAATTTATAGAAATATTGGATACATCGTTGAAGCAGTTAAATTCCGATTACGAAGCCAAGCGTTTTCAGGATATTCTGTTGCAAAAGCCTGTTGTTGAGGAAGTTGCATCGGGAACATTTATCAAATGGATGGCATCGCAAGGGAAATTGGGCGGACAGTTTAAAGTACCCCGCCTCTCGAATAACCGCAATATTGTGGAAAGTATTACAAAAATGGGTTGAATGGTTTTGAGTGATTCATTTTTTGCAAATTCAAAAAAAGTGTATCTTTGCGTTTCTAAGATGTAAACACTATATAAATCACGGTAAATATGGAATACCTATATAATTATACAGCAGATATTGAAAATCTTTGCAAGCAGTACAACGTGAAAACGCTTTATGCTTTTGGTTCGGTACTTACGGATAGATTCAGCGACCATAGCGATATTGATTTGGTGGTAGATATTGATAAGCATGACCCGTTAGATTACGCTGACAGTTATTTCGATTTCAAGTTTGCCCTCGAAGATTTGCTCAAACGTTCTATTGATTTATTGGAAGAACGGGCTATAAAAAACCCTTATTTTCGGCAGCATCTTAATAATTCTAAACAGTTGATATATGCAAAATAAACCATACGACATACGAATTTGCCTGAAAGACATAGAACAAGCCATAGCAGAAATATACAGTTTTCTGCCTTCGCCGCGCATTTTTCTTGAATTTCAAAAAGATTTGAAAGCACGCAAAGCCATTGAAAGAAATATTGAAATTATTGGCGAAGCAATGAATCGGATACTTAAAACAAATCCCGATTTTCCAATAGAGGCGTCCCGTAAAATTGTTGATACACGCAATCGCATCATACACGCTTACGATAGCCTTTCGGAAGATGTCATCTGGTTGATTGTGATTAATTATTTACCATCTTTGGAAAAACAGGTTAGAGAACTTTTAAATACAATAGATTTATGCGAAACTTAAAAATTAGTATTCTTACGGTTGTTTTTGCGGTGGTTGCAGGGGTTGCAGCATACGCACAGGGAGTCAATTACATTCCGTATTATCATTTGGTCAATCGGGCAAAATTTGTCAAATGTATTCACGCCGATTGCGATTCGGCGATTGCCTATTATTTACAGGCTTTTGAAAAGGTAGATTATGTTTTGCAGGAAGATTTGCAGCATTTTACTCAGTGTGCCGCTATGCAAGGAAAAGACAGTTTGGTTTATTCTGCAATGGACAGATGTATTGCACAAACCGTTCCGCTTTCGTATATTTTTCTTTCGGATACCCTGTTTGACCGTTATAAAAACACAGAAAAATGGAAAGAGTGTTATGCTATGGAACAGGAAAACCAAGAAAAATACAAGGAAAAGTACGCTATTGGCGTCCTATACAAAAAAGTATTGGATTCTTTATTGGTTAGCGACCAAAAAGTTAGAAACAAATGGAATGCTATTCGCCGTGCTTTTCCAAATTCAAAAAAGACAAAAGAGTTGATTAGAGAAGGTCGAATCGTAGATAGTTGCAATCAATTAGTTCTTGATGAAATGATAGTAAAATATGATTATCCCAATGAACGAAACGGGTGCTCAAATTATTCTTGTATGATTAGAGAATTCCTTCTATTGCTTCACTATCGCGATACTTCCTTTTTTAACAATATCGAAACCAAAGCATTTTTAGAAGGCAAAATATCTCCAGATTGTTATGCTTGGAAAGTACGTGAAATGACATATATTTACAAATGGAATATAAAAGAATATACCTATTCTTACTCTAAAAAAAGGGGGAAAAAAATGACGCCTCAAGAAAAGGAACAAGTGGATAAAAATAGATACGAAATAGGTTTGCTATCGGTAGAAGAGGAAAAAATGATAAAGCAATATAATTATACCGAATCAAAAAAAAGTAAAAAAATAAAAAATAAATGATACCTACAGGAGCAATAAAAGATTTAGAACAGCGTCTGGCTGAGATAAGGAGGCATCTTTGACATTGACGGCAAGTTGGCAGAGATAGCAGAAAAAGAAAAAGAAACCCACGAGGCAAATTTTTGGGATAATCCCCAAGCGGCAGAGCAGAAGTTAAAGAAAATCAGTCAGATAAAGACGTGGACTGCACCTTTTGCACAGGCAAAATCTTTGGTGGAAGAAGTCCCTTTGGCTGTGGAATTTTTGGATATGGGCGAAATGACGGAAGAGGAATGCGATGCCGTTTTCCAAACCGCCTTGAAATCCATTGAAGATTTGGAGTTTCGGCGTATGATGAACAGCGAAGAAGACCGTTTGAGCGTTATTCTCACTATCAATTCGGGTGCGGGCGGTACGGAGAGTTGCGATTGGGCGGAAATGCTTTTGCGAATGTATATGCGTTGGGGCGAAAGTCATGGATATAAACTCCGCGAATTAGACCGTTTAGATGGCGATGTGGCTGGAATTAAATCCGTTACAATCGAGTTGGACGGCGAATACGGCTACGGAAATCTGAAAGGCGAAAACGGCGTGCATCGTTTGGTGCGGCTCTCCCCTTTTGACGCAGCCCACAAGCGCCATACGTCTTTTGCTTCGGTGTTTGCCTATCCTGTGGTAGATGAGAGCATTCAGATTGTGGTCAATCCTGCGGATATTACTTGGGATACTTTTCGTTCGGGCGGACCGGGCGGACAAAACGTAAACAAAGTGGAAACGGCAGTCCGTTTGCATCATCAGCCTTCGGGGATTGTGGTGGAATGTCAGGAAACCCGTTCTCAACTGCAAAACAAGGATAAAGCGATGCAAATGCTTCGTTCCCGCCTCTACGAACAGGAATTGCAAAAGAAATATGCAAAGATTAACGAAATCGAGAGCAACAAAAAGAAAATCGAATGGGGTTCGCAGATACGGAACTATGTGTTGCACCCGTATAAATTGGTCAAAGACAACCGCACAAATTACGAAGTCGGCAACGCCCAAGCCGTTTTGGACGGCGATTTAGACGGATTTATCAAAACCTATTTGATGATGTTTGGGGATTGATTGTTTGTTTCTATCAATATTCATTTATTTTCCCGCTTGAAAAAACACAACACCTGCATAAATGCGGACGCCTGCGGCAAAATCGGGTTGTTTTTCGGCGATATTGAAAATACAATCTGCTTTTGCAATCAGGCGTATCCGTTGCGTAAGGGCATATTCCATTCCGATAAACGGGTCTGCTATCATTACGGCATATCTTCGATAAACGGCGTTTTCTCCTGTGGAACGGGCGGAAACAGGATTTAACAATGTGATATTTTTCACGTTTCCCCCGCCGATTGTTCCTCCGAGAAAAAGGGTGAATTTATTTATATTCCATTGACAGTCAATCAATAAGCCGCCCCAACTCAATGCGGCATAACTTTTATTTTTCCCATAATGTAAAGTCGAATTATATCCTTCTCCGCCGATGCGGAGATGTTTCCCGAAATGAAACCGCAACACGCCGCCCAATCCCCAAGGCATACCTTGTATTTTTATCTTTTCCTGAAAATCAGGCAAATTGACCTCTCCCGCCGAGATATATCCCGTGTGAACCATCATTCCACCCGAATAACCTTGAAAAACCTTTTTCCCACTATCCGCATCTTGTGCGTTGGTCTGCAAAAAACACACAGGAAAACAAAAGCATAGAAAAATCAGTTTTTTATTCACGGTCATTCCTTTTATTCTCCGAAAATAATTTTATCTTTCAACATTTTTTTGCGTGTTTCTATTTTTAACCGCAGACTTTCCATCGGGTTGTCGCTTTTCATTTTGTTGCAATGACTGCACAATAACTGATAATTTTCATAATAATCGCCGCCGCCCTTGGACTTTGGAATTATATGGTCAATTTCCAAATTCCAAATATCGAAATAAGTTCCGCAGGCGTTGCACAGACCGTTTTGTTCTTTATACAGACGCTCTTTTACCGATTTTACAGGCTCAACTCGCTGTATATCTGTTCGTTGCGGTATAGAAGTTGTGTTTATAAAATCTTTGAATATTCCCGCATCACCGCTTAAGCGTTCTATTAAAATATCTGCGGCTTGTTCGGCAATATCAATGCCAATCCATTTTCTTCCTAATTGTTGAGCCGCAACGCACGTAGTTGCACAACCGCAAAAGGGGTCGAGAACTATATCGCCTTCATTTGACGATGCTTTAATTATTCGGGTGAGAAGTGCAAGCGGTTTTTGCGTGGGGTAGCCTGTTTTTTCTTTGCTGCCGCCCGTCAGATGCGGGATATACCAAACGTCCCGCGGTATCCCTTGATGAATGTTAAACCCCTTTCCCTCGTCGGAAGTATCAATAATGGTTGAATTGCTTCCTGCAAAATGTTTATTGCTTACAAATCCGTCCGCATCAGCGTATTTTCCCCACCGTTTCAAAGTATTTTCACTTGCAGGATAATCTGTTCTGTCGGGGTTAATTTTATGTAAATTGCTTTTTGCGTAACATAAAATTGTATCGTGGTCTCTTCCCAAATGATGTTTAGATGCTTTCAAAGTCGTTTTATAGTGCCAAATTATTTCATTCCGAAAATTATCTTTACCAAAAATCTCGTCTAACAACGCTTTTAGATAATGGCTTGCCGTGGTGTCGCAATGCAGGTACAAACTGCCTGTATCTTTCAATATGCGGTGCATTTCTATAATGCGTTGTGCCATATAGGTTAAATAGGCTTTCATTGACTTGCTGTGTACTGCACCCGCAGATGCAATAAAATCCGTCAAGGCAGGGTATTTTTCTGCCAAAGTATTAAGATATTCCTCATTGACATCTTTCCAAAACCAGATGTCATTAAAATTTGCTCCTGCCGCCTTGCTGCCTATCGGAGCAGCGTAAAACCGCTTGGAATTAAACGGCGGGTCTAAATAAATCAAATCAACCAAATTGCTGTTTAACCCATTGAGTATGAACAAGTTATCGTTTGTGTATAGCGTATTTGTAAATTCCATTTTCATTCTCCAAAAATAATTTTATCTTTCAACATTTTTTTGCGTGTTTCTATCTTTAGCCGCAGACTTTCCATCGGATTGTCGCTTTTCATTTTGTTGCAATGACTGCACAACAATTGATAATTTTCGTAATAATCACCGCCTCCCTTGGATTTTGGTATGATGTGGTCAATTTCCAAATTCCAAATATCAAAATATGTTCCGCAGGCATTGCACAGCCCGTTTTGCTCTTTATACAGACGCTCTTTTACCGATTTTACAGGCTCAACTCGTTGTATATCCGTTCGTTGCGGTATGGCGGAAGTATTTATAAAATCTTTGAAAATTCCTGCGTCATCGCTTAAGCGTTCTACTAAAATATCTACGGCTTGTTCGGCAATATCAATGCCTATCCATTTTCTTCCTAATTGTTGAGCCGCAACGCACGTAGTTGCACAACCGCAAAAGGGGTCAAGAACTATATCTCCTTCGTTACTGCTTGCTTCAATTATTCTTTTCAAAAGTGCAAGCGGTTTTTGCGTGGGATAGCCTGTGCGTTCTTTGGAAGAAGGACCAAGCGGCACCACATCTTCCGCGTCCCATAAATTTGAGATTATTACCCCTTTACCTTCATTGAGATATTGTTTATAATAGTAATATTTGGAAGAGTCTGTCTTTTTCAGCATATTTTCATTCTTCAACTTATCGAATGTTTCCTGCGAATAACTTTTTAATACCTGCCAACGATACGCACCTCTGCCGTCTTTATCATTATTGTTAAACTTGTTCAATATGTATTTGTTGGAATACTCGTAATATTGTTTATTAAAAGTATATCTATCCGCACTTTTTGTATAAAACAAAATAATGTCTGTGTTTGTCGGATAGCGGTTTGCGACTGATTTACTACTTCCTGTATCGGTTGTCCGTTCCCACACAATTTCATTTTTGAAATTATCTTTACCAAAAATTTCGTCTAACAATGCTTTCAGATAATGGCTTGCTGTGGTGTCGCAATGCAGGTACAAACTGCCTGTATCTTTGAGAATGCGGTGCATCTCTATAATTCGTTGTGCTATATAGGTTAAATACGCCATCATTGCTTTGCTGTGTACAGCACCCGCAGACGCAATAAAATCCGTCAAGGCAGGATATTTTTCTGCCAGCGTATTGAGATATTCCTCGTTAACGTCTTTCCAAAACCATATATCCTTAAAATTTGCTCCTGCCGCCTTGCTGCCTATCGGTGCGGAATAAAACCGCTTTGAGTTAAACGGCGGGTCTAAATAGATTAAATCAACCAAATTGCTGTTTAACCCATTGAGTATGAACAAGTTATCGTTTGTGTATAGCGTATTTGTAAATTCCATTTTTATCTAATAACGGTATATTTACTTAGGTAACGCAAAAATGCAATATTTATTTTAGATATTAATTGTTTTTCGTTGCAAATTTAGATGCATAGCGTTACCACGCCAAAATAAGCAAAAAATTCCCTTTTTTATCGTGCATTTGCCCTGCGGCGTCTCGGTATCGAATGACGTACACATAAGAGCCGTGCGGTTGCGGAACGCCCTTGTATGTGCCGTCCCAGCCGTGCTTGATGTTTTTGGAAGCGAAAAGCAACTGTCCGTTTCTGGAGTAAATGCTCATTTCAAAATAAGTGTATTCCTCTTCCGACTGGGCGGAAAACACATCATTCAAGCCGTCTCCGTTGGGCGTAAATGCCTCTGGGACAAACAATTCGGCAGTTGGAATTTCAACTGTTTCCGTCTCTTCAACCACAACAGGCGGCGTCTTTTCGGGGACTTCCGCTGTTTTTTCGTCTGTTTTTGCTTTTTCTACTACGGTTTCCTTTTCTGTTTTTTGTTGAATTGGGAAAACGGCATCGGCTTTGGCGTCAGGCTTGTTGTTTGGTTCGGCAACCGTTATTTCATCTTCTAAATCGGTCGCCGCAAATCCGTTGCCGCAAGATACCGCATTCGTTGATAAGGCTTTCGGCGGCGTCTCTTTGGACGAAACAATTACCTCCTCTTCCGCTATATCAACGGTCTCCGAAGGAAGATTTGCCGCAATAAATTGCTCCTTCTTTTGCTCTTCGACAGGTTTTTCCGTTGCGGAGAACCGATTTATTCCCCAATAGGCAACCACTGCAACTACAACTACCGCCGTTGCAATAACGGCAACTTTCCCCTTGACAGACATCTGTCCGTTGTTCATTGACAACTCAATACGCTCCCAGACTTCCGCAGGCGGCTCGGGCGTATATGCCGAGAATTTCTCTCGGTACAAAACTTCTACATTATTATATGTCTTCATATCCTACTATATTTTCACGTTTCATAAAATCAGTTACTTTTTCTTTTAACAAATTCCTTGCTCTGAGCAACTGCACTCGGCAATTCGACTGGGAGCAATTGAGTTTCTGAGCGACCTCATCGTACGAATAACCGTCTATCACACAGAGGTTAAACACCGTTTGAAGCCCTTGCGGCAATTCCCTTATGAAGTTCAACAAGATTTCGTGGGTCAAGTCGTCGGATACCACAATGGATTCGTCCGCAATAGTTTCCTCGTAGTTTTCATAATCTTCCAGTATCATTTTCGACCGCCTCTTGTGCAACGCCATCGCCTGATTGATGACTATTTTTCTCGTCCACGCAGAAAAATTCCCCTTTCCCTCATACTGTTTGATATTATTGAAAATCAGCATAAAAGCATCGTGCAAAATATCTTGAGCGTCTTCCTTGTTTTTGGCATAACGCAAGGCAACCGCATACAGGGACGGGGCATACGCCTTGTACAACAACGCCCAGCATCGCCTGTTTCTGTTCACACAACCTTTTATCATTTGAGACTCATTCATCATTTTCAATTTAATATCCCTTCACTCTATAGATAAAAAAAAACGTTTTTTGTTGCATTGATTTGGCGATTTTCCCTTATTTTTTTTTCATAAAAATCGTAACTCCCTCAAAATCAACGATGTAATTTTTCATTTTTTTTCATTTTTTTGTGATTTTTATCCTCGAATTTTCCCGTTTCTCATTCTTTTACTTTTTATTTTTTAGCCTTTATTGCTCATTTTTGAGATGCAAAGATACAGTTTTTTTGGTATTTTTTTCCCTGATAGGTATCGTTTTCTTCGAGTTTCTTTTCGACGGCTTGCAAAATTTGGTCGTTGCGAATTAAACCCCAAGCAGATTGAGCCAAAAAATGCGGCGGGACTTCCCCCGCAAAACGCTCAATCACAATGTTCGGATTTAGACGTTCCACAAAATCAACGATGAAATCAATGTATTTTTCCAAAGAGAAACGGTGGAAGCGTTCGGGTTTTTGGCGGTATAGTTCCGCCATCGGCGTTCCTTTGATGAGTTGCAATTGGTGGAACTTGACGTTGTTCAGCGGGAGATTTGAGATAATATCCGCCCATTGTATCCAATCGGCGGGGGTTTCGTCGGGCAGCCCGAAAATGAAGTGCGCCCCCGTTTTTATCCCTGCCTGTGCGGTCATTTCTAAGGCTTTGACCGCCTGTTCAAAGGTATGTCCCCGATTGATTTGCTGCAAAGTGCGGTTGTTGCAACTTTCTATGCCGTATTCGATTATAATGTATTGATTTTTAGACAGTTGGGCGAAGTAATTTAATTTTTCTCCGTCAATGCAATCGGGGCGTGTTCCGATTACAAGTCCCGCAATATCTTCGTGCATTAACGCTTGATTGTAGATGTTTTTCAACTTGTCCAAGGGAGCGTGCGTATTGGAAAACGCCTGAAAATAAGCCAGATACCTTTCCGCCCGCCGATAGCGGCTTTTGTGGAAGGCAATTCCCTCTGCAATTTGTTGCTGTATAGGCTTTTGCGGGTTGCAATACGAGGGGTTGAACGCCTCGTTGTCGCAATAGGAACAGCCGCCCACGGCGAGCGTCCCGTCGCGGTTTGGGCAGGAAAACCCCGCATTGATGGTCAATTTTTGCACCCGTTGCCCGAATTCTTTCTTAAAATACTCCGCATACGCATTGAAGCGGCGGTCGTGTTGCCAAGGATAATTCATTGTTTCTCAATTCTATATTTGTGCGAAGATACACTTTTTTAGGTTAAATTTTCTTTTACTGTGCGAGGGAAAAATTTCTTGGGCAAGAAAAAGCAAATTTCTACGTGAAGGAATTAGAATTTCTACGTGAAGGAATTAAATTTCTACGTGAAGGAAATAAATTTCTACGTGAAGGAAATAAATTTCTACGTGAAGGAAATAAATTTCTACGTGAAGGAATTAAAATTGGTTGGGCAAGGAAAAAAATCGTTTCCCCGAACCACAATAAAAGGTTGCTGAACAACGTTTTGCTACTATGAAACAGCAAGGCGTTTTTTTGATTTTGTTTTTTTGGTGGCAGGGGTGGAATTTTGCGGCGGCACAAGCCCCGCCGCCCGTGCAACGCGATACTTTGCGGATTTATTTCGATTTGAACAAAGCCGATTTGTCGTCGGAGAGCAAAAAAATACTGGATACTTTGTTGCGGATTCCCCAAATGAAAGCCGTTAGAATTACAGCATATACCGATTTTTTGGGAGGCGGCGAACAAAATTTGGCGTTGTCGCAAAAACGGAGCGAAAACACAAAATCGTATCTGCTGGAGAAACAGTTTCCCGCCGATAAAATAATGTTGTGTCAAGGGCTGGGCGTGCATCAAAACAGTTCGGAAGCCAACCGAACCAACAAGCAGGACAAGGGGATTCGAGAGCATCGGCTGGTGGAAGTCGTGTATGTGTTTGAAAAACCAAAGCCGATTTCCAATTTGATAGATACGAACAAAAAAACGATTATCCGTGAGGAAGATATTGAAGTCGGTTCGAATTTGCGGTTGGAAAACATCATTTTTTACAGCAATATGTCCAAACTTGTGCCGGGTGCGGAGCAGTATCTGTATCAATTATTGGATATTATGCAAAAATATCCGAACCTGAAAATAGAGATACAAGGTCATATTTGCTGTCGTCCTGCGGGGCAAGATGCGTATGATAACGTGAGGAAAAACGATTTTTTGAGCGTCAATCGTGCAAGGGTGGTGTATCTTTTTTTGGTGAAAAACGGTATAGACAAAAGCCGTATGACTTACGCAGGATTTGGTTCATCGCAAAAAATTTTCCCAGAGGAGAAAACAAAACAGGAACAAGAGCAAAACCGAAGAGTAGAAATCAAAATAATTGAGAAATAGTGCGTGATGAAGGAGTTAAGGAAGTTAGAGGAGTTGAAGGAGTTCACCAAAGCAATAATAAAAAAAAAGTTGTATCTTTGCAAATCAAGTAACAATAATAATATATGAACAGACAAGTAATCACAGGATTAATTTTAGTGTTTTCATTCCTTTTCGCACGGGCGGACGAGGGAATGTGGCTTCCGTATC
>JGI24702J35022_10001888_pt1 | contig 12885 bp, 12 predicted proteins | sample TergutTh196P4_FD_35022 | JGI IMG/M metagenome (IMG submission 35022)
ATTTCTCCTTTCTCCCTTCGGTCGAAATGACGTCGCGCATCTAAAAAAGGGGGAGGGTGGAAGTTGCGGCGGCTTCGCCGCTGCTCACCTGATACTTGGAAAAACCTTATTTTTGAAAGAACCCTTAATAGATAGCGGACAAACTAAATCTTCCCCTTATTCCATTATTCTACTGAAAATAAGGTAATAAGGAGGGTAGAGATATTTCAATCGATTATTAAGGTAACAATCAAAAAATAAGGGATTTGTTCATTTAATCACTTGATAATAAACATCATATATTGTATTATTTAGATTTAATTTAGGGACGCCTCCTAAGTAACCTGCACAATATATTCAACGTTTTTACAAATTTGTAAACCTTGGTTTTCTAGGCTTTGCACCATTAACCACTTTCATATAACTAAATTGCAACATGTTGACATTTAGTTATTTATTTTTTGCACTTGCAGGGCAAGAGATGGACTAATCATTAACCACTACTTATTTGGTTTGATAATCAAGCAACAAAGATAAAAAGATAAATATGACAAAATAAAATTTAACACTTTAATCGCTCCAATTGGTTAATTGTTTTTTTAAAGATCAAATATTACTGTACTTTTGCATCTGATTTATTCAAATTAAAGTAAAAATGTTTATGAAATTAGTCTACAAGGGTAAAACCAAAGATGTGTATGATAACGGTGACGGTAATTTTCTGTTACAATTTAAAGACGACGTTACCGGTACTGACGGCAAATTCGATCCTGGCGCTAACACGGTGGGGTTGACCATCGCGGGAGTCAGCAAATCCTGCGTAAGGCTTACCGAGTTCTTTTTCAAAAAGATTGAAGTAGCGGGCATTTCCACGCATTATATATCGTCGGATGTTGAAAAAGCGCAAATGATTGTACGACCCGCTACCATTTTTGGCAAAGGCGTTGAGGTGATTTGCAGGCTGAAAGCGGTCGGAAGTTTTTTAAGGAGGTTCGGCGATTATTGCAAAAACGGACAAGATTTGGACTTTTTAGTCGAAACAACATTAAAAGACGACGAGCGCGGCGATCCGCCAATTACAAAAGACCAACTTGACATGCTTGGTATTGTAACCGCCGAAGAATACGAAATTTTAAAAGATTTAACAAAAAAGATTACGGGGATTATCAACGATGAGTTTTCGAAAAAAGGCGCCGAATTATACGATATTAAACTCGAATTTGGCAGAGTTGACGGAAAAATAACACTTATCGACGAGATTTCCGGAGGCAGTATGCGCGTTTATAAGGACGGCAAATATATCGACCCGTTAGATATTCCTGGTGTATTGTTCAATTGAAACGATAATTCAGCCGACCACTAAATATTGTTCGGTCAAACGCAGGATGTCTTTTCTGAAAGACAAGCAGGATATACTGTCGAGTACTTCATGAGCAAACGCACAAAGCAAGATTTTTTTTGCTTCGTTTTCATTGATGCCACGTGAACGCAGGTAGAACAAGGCTTCGGTATCTAATTGTCCCACAGTAGCTCCATGGCTACACTTTACATCGTCGGCATAGATTTCCAACTGTGGACGGATGTTCATTTTCGCTTCAGGATGCAGCAGAATATTGTTGCTCCGCTGGTAGGCCATTGTTTTCTGAGCATCCTTGTTCACAACAATTCGTCCTGTATAAGTGCCGGTGGATCTGTCCGAAAGAATGTTTTTGAATAGTTGTTTACTTTGGCAATCGGGCGAAGCATGTATGATTATCATATCAATGTTTACATTTTCGGTTTGCTGTGTTAGCGACAAACCGGTTGCGGTATGTTCGGCCTGTTTTCCGTTAAGTTTCACTTTCAGACTGGTACTGATGCGTGTTCCTCCCAATGTTATGAAATTTGATTTCATCCGGCTTGAGGCGGTCTGTTGTACAATAGTATCAGTGGTCAGTCGGGTAATATTGTTCATTTTTTGCATGCGCACCATTTCCAGATTGGCTGTATCACCCAGCGTTACTTCTGTTGCGTCAAAGACCTCTCCCCTGCCGTTCTCTGCAAAAGAGGGATCAGCTGATTCTTCCGGAAGGGAATAGTCGCCAATAAACAACTCGGCAGAGCTTCCGGCTTCTACAATTACAAGATTACGGGAGTGAATAGAAGAATCGTAATGTTCGTCGTACAGATTGGTGATTTGTATTGGTTTGGACAGTTTTACGCCGGAAGGAACAAAGACATGAAAACCGTTGTTGCCTAATTTTGCATTTGACATGCTATCCACAATAATACCTTTCGGAAGTGGATGGATTTGGTCATTGCGCACAAGGCAACCATTATGGAACAGTATACTGTACGAATCAATCACAGGGATATCGTTGCGAACTGTCTTTGGGAAAAAACTCATAACAAACTGTTTTTCAGATTATTTTTTGTTGAAAGCATTCCACAGGCGGCTTCTATGTCCATCCCACGTGACTGGCGAATGGTGGTGATGATACCTTTTTGATTGAGTGTATCGGCAAAATGCCTGATGATCTGATCAGACGATGGTGTAAACGAACATCCGGGTATGACATGGTGCCTGATCAGGTTTACGCGGCAACGCAAGCCTGAAAGCAAGCGTACTGTGTCACATGCCTGTTGCAGCGAATCGTTTATGCCTGCCAGCATGATGTATTCGAAGGAAATGCGCCGTTGCCTGTTCAAGTCGTATGTTTTCAGCAATTCTATCACCTTTCTTATGGGATATTTGTTTTCTACCGGCATGAGTTTACGCCTTTCAGCGGAATCTGGATGATGAAGACTAACAGCGATATGACAACGACTGTTGTTCATAAACTGACGCACTGCCGGAAGAATACCAATCGTAGAAACGGTAATCCGTTTGGGCGCCCAGGCATAACCATAATCAGATGTGAGAATTTCAATACTTTTCATTACTTCCTCCTGATTATCGAACGGTTCGCCCATACCCATAAAAACAATATTGGTGAGCCGCTCACGTTCCGGTATACTGCGGAACTGGTTCAGGATATCCGTAGCGGTCAGATTTCCTTGAAATCCCTGACGGAAAGTCAAACAGAATGTACAACCCATACGGCATCCCACTTGCGACGAAACACACAGGGTAGCGCGTTCACGTTCGGGAATGAAGGCAGTTTCTACGCATTTGCCGTCTAATGTGTGAAAAAGATATTTTTTAGTTCCATCTTGTGATGTTTTTTGCTCAAGCGGTTCAGTCACGCCAACGTTGTAGTTCTCGGCCAGCAAAATACGATTTTTGATAGACAGATTGGTCATTTCATCAATAGAAGACACATTTTTTTCATACAGCCAACCGGCAATCTGCTGTGTCGAAAATGTCGGCAAAGATAATGCTTTGACTATTTGTGAAAGTTCTGATAATGTCTTTCCGTATAATGGAGATGGCATATTGATGTTTCCCCAAAAGAGGCTGTTTGAAAATATTCAAACAGCCTCGAATGAATCAATTATTATTCATCTATGAGAGTAAAGTCTTCTTTCCCTACTCCACAGAGCGGACATATCCAATCGTTGGGAATGTCTTCAAACGCTGTTCCTGGCTGTATCCCACTTTCGGGATCGCCTTCTGCCGGATCGTATATATATCCGCAGATATTACATTCATACTTTTTCATGACATTTTTTATTTATTGATGATTATCTTTTTGCCAAATTTTTATTGACACAATACAAGCCATGCACGCCGAATAAGTTAAACATATCCAGGATGGCTTTTACCGATTCTTCTTCTTCGACCTGTTCGTTGACGAACCATCTCAAAAATTCCTGCGTTGCCTTGTCGTTTTCAGCAACAGCCAGATCCATCAGGTTGTCGATCAGTTCTGAAACATGCAATTCGTGTTTGTACACATGTTCAAACACCGCTTGCGGGCTTTCCCATTCGGTTGGCACTGCATCTATCTGTCCAATAATCGTTTTCCCTCCGCGTTTGGTCGAAAAATCGATTAATTTGTGAGCGTGCTCCAATTCTTCTGCTGCTTGTTTTTTCATCCAGTGCGTGCACCCATCAAGACCGACATTCATAAAATACACTGCCATTGACAGGTAAAGGTTTGAAGACCACATTTCAGCCTTAATATGCTCATTAAAGGCATCCGACATTTTTTCAGTGAGATTCATCGGGTTTTATTTAACGGTTATGAAAAATAGCGTTTTAATAAACCCTCAAATACCTGACCGTGACGAGCCTCATCCTTACACATTTCGTGTACGGTGTCGTGTATAGCATCCAGATCCAATTGTTTTGCCCGGGTTGCTATTCTTTTCTTATCGGCGCATGCGCCACATTCGGCTTCAACCCTTGCTGTCAGGTTGGTTTTGGTATCCCAAACGATTTCGCCCAGCAATTCAGAAAATTTGGCAGCATGTTCTGCTTCTTCCCAAGCTATTCTTTTGTATGCTTCGGCTACTTCGGGATAACCTTCTCTGTCGGCTTGCCGGCTCATGGCCAAATACATGCCCACTTCAATACATTCGGCGTTGAAATGAGCCTTTAGACCTTCCAGAATTTCTTCGTCAACGCCTTGGGCAACACCCAAACGATGCTCGTCTGCCCATTCCATGGAGCCGCCCGATACCACTTCTTTAAATTTTGATTTGGGTTGCTTGCATTGAGGACAAAAATCGGGCGCTTCATCGCCTTCATGCACATAACCACACACGGTACAAATAAACTTCTTCTTCATCTTTTTTTTAATTTTAAAATCGTTACAAAGTTATGATCATTTTTTATGATTACAAATTTTTTTGAAATTTTTTTGTCATTCATTAATCAAAACAATATTTTGCCAAAAAAGTTTGAAATATTCATTATTTTAATTATTTTTGTACTGAAGAATATGGCTATCGTATGCACTTCCCAATAGAAAATCCGGTCATTGTGCTGGCTCTGTGCCTGTTTATCATGCTGGTAGTTCCGCCTGTCAGCAGGCGAATCAGAATGCCTTCGATTTTCGGATTGATACTGTCGGGTATACTGATCGGTCCTAAAGGATTTCACCTGATTGGCGAAAAATCAGGCTTGGAATTATTATCCACAGCCGGTTTGCTGTATCTGATGTTTCTGATGACGCTTGAAACAGATATGTTCAGTTTCCGAAAGAACAAATTCAAGAGTGTGTGGTTTGGTATTTTTACATTCATTATCCCTTTTGTGCTCGGATTTCTGCTTATTCACTATGTTTTCAATTTCAATATTACTGCTTCGCTATTGCTGGCCTGCATGTTTTCTACCCACACACTGGTTTCGTACCCTATTACCAGCCGTTTGAACATCACAAAAGTCGAACCGGTAGTGATCAGCATCGGGGGGACTATCATTACCGACATGGTCGTGCTGTTGTTCCTTACCATCATCACCACTTCGTATGAAGGATCTCTGAATACATTTTTTTGGGTAAAAACCATTGCATCGTTAGGCACATTTATGTTTGTGATGTTTTGGGTCTTTCCTAAAATTTGCCGTTTGTATTTCACACATTTTCAAAGCGACGATTCCGGGCAGTACATTTTTGTCCTGGCATCATTATTCTCATCAGGATTTCTAGCCTTTTTAGCGGGCGTCGAACCAATCGTGGGAGCATTTATCTGCGGACTTGTTCTTAACCGAATTATCCCGCATCAGTCTACATTGATGAACCGAACTGTATTTATCGGAAATTCCATTTTTATCCCGTTTTTCCTAATCTATATAGGGATGTTGGTGGATGTTCGGGCGTTTTTTACTGCATTTGACACGCTTATCCTTTCTGCTGCAATGATTTGTGTGGCGCTTTTCAGCAAATACCTTGCCTCCTTTGCTACAAAACTGCTTTATCGCTATACAAAAGCCGAACAACTTCTTCTTTTCGGCTTGAGCAGTTCACATGCCGCAGCCACTATTGCAGTCGTTATCGTGGGATATCGCATGGGAATTTTCAACGAACACATTATTAACGGAATAGTTTTGATTATCCTGTTTACTTGTTTAGCCAGTACATACGTTACCGATTACGCTGGACGTATGGTTGCCTTGCAGCAGGAGGGGCAGAATGTGCAGAAACGTAAGTCCGACCATATTTTAGTGCCTGTTGCCAATCCCGAAACGGCGATGTCACTTTACAATTTCGCCATCATGATTCATCAAACTGGCAATGATTCCAAAGTATCGCCGCTGACAATAGCAACCACTCCAAAACAATTTGAACATTCCATTCTTTATGACCCTTCGCTGAAAAGTCAGTTTATCAACCAGGCCAACGCAGCAAATGTTAAATATCAGCCCATCATGCGTATCGACAGCAATATTTCGGAAGGAATCATCCGAACAGCGGCAGAAATTCAAGCAACACACATAGTATTGGGCTGGAGCGGTCTATCGAGTACATCCCAATATTTTTTTGGGACGATTATTGAAAAATTGCTTGTTAACTGTCCTCAAACAATTGTGGCAGTAAATTTTAGAACAAATATTGTGATGTTCCGCAAAGTGTATGTCTTGATACCACAATATGCCGACCATGAAATGGGTTTCCATGCATGGATGCTCCTGTTGCTCACACTGCAAAATAACACTTCGGGCGAACTGCATTTTTTCACTGACAAGGTCACCTTAAATGGCGTCACACGCATGATAAAAAATACATCCTTTCAGGAAAAGAATATTTTCTTTTTTGCCGAGATACCCAATATGAAAACTTTAGCCGACGAATTGAACGAAAACGACCTGTTGGTAGTCATTTCAGCTCGCCCAAACACCGTATCATACAATCACAAACTGGCAGTGATGCCGCGTGTGGTAACCCGTTATTTCGGACACACCAATAAAATGATTTTGTATCCGGAACAGATGGATATCTTTAATTCCTAACCATTATTCCACCCAAAACTACTTTTTCAGTAACTTTTCCGGCATCGGTACGCACTTCAACCCAATACACTCCAGACGTGAATTTTGTAGTGTCATTGATGGGCAATTTATATCTATTGTAATTATAAACATAACCGGTATGCGAAAAAATTTGTTGCCCGCAAAGTGTTTTTATCAGGATATGTACATGTCCGTGCCGTTCCGGCGAGAGGTACAGTGTTAATGTATCCGAGTGCGGACTGGTAAAAAGAGATACAGTGAATGATTTGTTACTGGCGCTTTTTGAAAAGTTGGTAGAAGGTATCAGTTTTGAAAAATCAGGGATACCATACCCATACAGCGAGTCCGGTTCATGAAAATGATTTGCGGACTGTTTCACCATATCCACAATTTCCATATTACCCTTGTCAGGATAGGCTTGCCACAGACAGGCAATCAATCCGGCCAACAGGGGGGTGGAATAGGATGTTCCGTTACCCGTATTGATGGTACCCATCGAATTTTGATATGCCGTTTCCTTACCCATAGACATCAAGTCGGGTTTGATCCGTTTGTCGGCGGTATATCCTTTGGAACTGAACGATGCATAACGCCCTTCCCTGTCTACTGCTCCGACTGTAATTACACTGTCGGCATCAGCGGGGACTGATACATATTTCCAGTTTGTGTCGCCATCATTGCCAGCGCTCATACACACAATCATTCCTCTGGCGGCTGCCAGGGTAGCCGCCCGCGAAGTACGCACGGTGCATCCGTCCAGGTCGCGGAAACTGTGATTTTGCGATACATCGTCGAATGTTGTATATCCCAACGAACTGGTAACCAAGTCAGCGCCAATACTGTCGGCATATTCCACTGCTGCAATCCAATTGTCCTCTTCCACGATAAATTCATGGTCGTTTTCTTCCGAACGGAGCAACAGATAATCTGCATCAGGCGCTGAACCCATTATTCGACCTGGAAGACAGGAAGCGATAATTGATAATACATTTGTTCCGTGATTGTTGTCACCTATTTCATTTTCAATATCCGGAGTAAAATTTTTTATTTCCCGCAACTGTCCGTTGTTTCGTAAACTATCGAACCCGGAAAGTTCCATTACTTTATGAAATCCGCCATCAATAACCGCAATCAACATTCCTTTACCGAAAAATCCTCTATTATGAAGCGCATGTCCTTTCATCATACCCACCTGCTCTGCCGACAGCCCGTAGTATTGGGTTGGTGCTCCATATCTCGAACCTGTGTTTTCCTCGTTTTTTTTACGGAAAAGAAATGAAAACGAAGTTTCGGAATCATATTCCTTTTCAACCGTCGTGTCCTGTACGCCTTCCTGTTGGATAACAGGATTGTGTTTGATAAAATGAACATCATTCAATTTTTCCAATTTATCAGGCGAACAGCGTATTATTGCTGAATTGAACCACCGTGAAGTATACAGGATTTCAAAACCTAATTGTTTCAAACTATCAACATAACAAGCACTTACGGGCAGATCAACACCTGTAACAGCGATTTTCTGCTGTTTTCGACGTTGCAATGCCCGTTCCGAAAGAAATAGTTGAGGCTGGCCGACAGAAAATGTGTTGTGGTTTTTGTCGGTAAACTCAACACGATAACGGTCGGGGGCTACCTTCACCTGTGCATACAAATACGAAACCGGCATCCACCAACAAATGATGAAAACCGTAAAACACAAACATATTGCAAACCTGCCTGAAGCCCGCACTATTATAAATTAATCAATTCCTTCCAGGGAAGAAAACTGGCTATTGTTCCGATGATGAACAAATAAATTATATAATAAATAGCTGCAATGGCACTCAAACATGTCCCGATGATGGCGCAAATCTTGCCGGCCTGCATGTTTTTGTAAGAAGTTTCGGAATATTGCCCGAAATTTTCAGTGTACTCTTTGCTGAGTTTGCCTGACATCACTAAAGCAATGATACCCAGGACGAGGCCAATAAGCCCGAAGCACCAGCAACCCACAATGGACAAAATTCCAAGTACCAGAACAGTGTTGGAATTTGGCAAAGGAGGCAACATGGTCTTTCCAATTTGTTGATTCATTGATTGTTCCATAAATAATAACAACTATAAAAGAGATTTAAACAATGACATATAACTCGCCATGATGGTTGACCAGAAAGCAATGATCAGGATAATATACAAAGTGCTTAAAATCAATCCGATTAACGAACAGATTTTTCCGGCATTAGCATTTTTGAATGATCCCTCGGAATACACGCCCGGTGATTGCTTATACAAAGATACAGCTTTGTTCCCCAACACTAAACCGATAATGCCCAGCACAATGCCTGGAATTGCATAGCACCAACACAAAACAATAGAAATAATCCCCAGAACCAGAGATACAGTGGCATTGGGAAGAGCCGGAAATAACTGCATGTTTGTCGGCGAGTTTGGAACTTGATTCATTTCATCCATAAAACTTTCAGAATAATAAGTTAAACAATTAATTTACATATATATGAGATAACTATAATTACAGCATTAAAAATAAATAACCACACCAATATCCTTGCTCCGTACTTCAAGTGATAAAATACATGCACAACCAGCAAAACCAACATTACAATGGTTGGAATCAGTGCAGGATAGAGTTTAAGACTCCCAATCAGATCACCCCGTAACAAAACGATCAATGCACGTTGCATCCCACAACCGGGACATTCAATCCCGAGTATTGACTTATAAAAACAGGGTAATTGCCGTTTTTCGAGCCAATCGGCAACCCCCGTACAAAAAACAGGATACATCACATACATGCTCTTGAACCGGAAAGATGTTACAAAGATATGAAAAAAATGGTTTCATAAAATAATTTGCATTATTTTTAAGTTACATCCCAAACCAAAAGTTTGCTTTCACTAAGAACGTATTGGTAGAAGGCAAACCAAACATCGTATCGAGGTTATCGCTCCAACCCGAAACATATTCATTATTCCTGTTAGAGCGGCTGTGCACCCATGCGAAATAAAGCGTCGACCCGGGCAGATATTCCCAACGGAACACCAAATTAGAGCGGAACTCATTGAAACTGAAATCAGGCAAGGCAAAAGAATAGGTCTCGCCGTTTTCCGAAACCACATAACGTCCATTCGTTTGCGTAATTTCACCGGGCATAAATTGGTAGAAACGTCGGCTATATTGCCGCGAGGCGGTCTGCGCATCGCGTTTAAAATCGCTGTACGAAGCCGTAGACGTGAAAGGTGCGCCATAGAACTGTATGGAAATATCGGGAGTGATGTTGACCTGCGCACGTAAAGTAATACCATAAGTTGTCTGATTCATGTTACCCATTAAATAGTGGGTATTGCCGTCATTTCCTGTGATTTGTCCCACATATTGCAGTGCATTAGTGTTCCATTGACAGTTGAAATTTCCCGACAGGTGGATATGATTACCCATTCGAAGCGTGATACCCGGCATGAGCGAGTTAAACGAACTGTACCCGTTTGTATTGTGTTCGCCTGTATACTGCAGTGTCCCCTGCACTCGTTTGGCCTTATTTGTGTTGAATTTTATGCTGGTAGCATAATAAGGGTCAATTCTCAGATCGGGACCGCCACGAAGTACGCGGGTATCAAGCCTGTTCCAGACATGCGTCTCGGTTATTTCCAGTTGGTAGAGGTTCGTAAACATCATCCTTGCGCTGAAAACAATAAGATTTTCAACATTTTGCCCGCCAAAATTCCACCTGTTTATCTGATTGAGCGAAATAGAATTAGAGCGGAAAAACTTCCATGTTTGTGTTAGTCTGTACACAATTTCCGTATTGTTGTTTATAATATCTGCCTGGCGCAGGTAGCCCACATCGTTGATGTCAAAACCTGGCGACATCCAGTCAAACGTTTCAGCAAAGGTCCACTTTTCATTTCCTCTGCGCCCGATTTTGAGGTATCCTCCAGTACCCGACAGCGATCGTCGCGTCAGGTCGACTCCGAGGTATTCCTGTGCCGACGTCCGCTGGTAGTAATGTACCGCGTCCTGCTGTCGTCGAACGATGGCCGATTCGGAGCCATCTACCGTACTGAACATCCCTTTGAAATCAATATAATACAAGCGGTTGTTAAAGTATTGCGTGAAGTCTACACCTGCTGAAATAGCATTTTTAATCAGATAATCTTCAAGATACGGTTCGTTCATTAAACGGTTGGTTGAAGTAAACATTCCACCAAGGTAAGTATTTCCTTTCCAGTTTTTCTGTACACGCGCCACCGTGAAGTTGGTGAGCGGTTCAACCGTTTTTCGACTTTCTTCGCCATTGAGTGTCACTCTGGCTAAAGAGCGGTCTGTGAGACTCTGCAATATGCCAAGTGTGAACCCGCGATTATTGGTACCGGTAAGTTTCATAGCGCCGATAATTGGCACTACATCGCGCTGCTCGACAAAGCTATTCAAACCGTCAATACCTGTTAGCTGGTAACTCGGTGCGGCTCCGATGCGACGGGTGTAGAACATCATATCGTTACCGGATGAAAAATCAAGAATATGCTTTCCTTCAAGGAAAAATGGACGTTTTTCGTCGTAGAATGTTTCGTATGCGGTGAGGTTCATCACCGAGGGGTCTTGTTCTATCTGTCCGTAGTCAGGATTTATGGTTATGTCGAGTGTGAAATCCGATAGTCCTATCTTGGCATCCAACCCCGCATTACCGTTCCAGCGGGTTCTGTCGCCGTAGGGACCTTCCTGCTCTGGACGTCGTTGCAGTTTACCCATGGTATACGGCAAAAACTCGATATTGCGCGGACGGGGTATATCAGTCATACCTTGCATCTCACCAAAAGAAAAAACATGCCCGTTGTTTTTCAGCGGAATCATGCTCCAGTTCTGCACTTCGCTGTTTCTTCTAATAACGCGTCGTATATGAAGCCCCCATACTCCGTCAGTCGTTTCCCTGTTGTAGCGCAGTTGACTGAACGGTATTCGCATTTCAACCGTCCAGCACGAATCTTTCAAATTGACATGCGTTCGTCCTTCCCAGACAGCATTCCAGTTAAGGTTTACCGTCAGTTTGTCGGTAACCACCAGGTCGGTTTTGTTACCTCCTGCGTTCATATTAAATTCAGGCGCCGCCCAGTAATTGTGGTAAGTATCGAACGCGATACTTACTAAATCGCCTATAGAATTGTCGTCACGGTTTCCGATAAAACGTATCATCTTGTCGGGAAAAGCATCCTTACAAATAATTCCCACATAAATATGCTTGTCGTCGTAAAACAGTTTTGCCTTTGTGGGTGAATTGGAGGGCATACGTTCATTTGGCGTCACCTGAACAAAATCTTCCGTCCATTCGCCCTGTTTCGCCCATATCGGTTCATCCAATTTTCCATCAATCACAGGGCGACTATCGTCGATGATTTTCGTGATGTGATAAGTTCGTTTGTAGGCTTTATCGAAAGGAATTGGAGTTTCCTGCGCAGAGAGGCAAAAACAATACAGTAAAAGTACAGATAAAACTTTAATTGACATAAGACAGTTTGATCATATTTGTTTGTCCCTTTTCATCAAAAGGCGTACTTCCAACGTGTATCACTACATCACCGGTTTTAATATATCCTCTTTCCTTTAAGTTTTCGATAGATTGTTCAATAGCTCTGTCAATGTTTCCGGTTTCTTCTGTATGGTAAGCGTGCGCACCCCAGATGAGGGCCATTTTGCGTACTAATGCCTTGTTGCGAGTAAATACAAATGTCTCTGCCTGTGGTCGATGACTCGATATACGCATGGCAGTGTATCCTGAAAAGGTAAACGTGACAATCGCTTTGGCATTTGTTTGATCAGCCAAACGGCAGGCATTTAAACAAATGGAATCGGGCAGGAAAGTATGGCTGTTGCTATCGGGCAGTGCTTCACGATTGTATTGGAATCCGTGTGTTTCTGTCCAGTTGATGATTTGACGAGTGGCTTTGACTGCTTCTTCAGGATACTTTCCAATAGCTGTTTCGGCACTGAGCATGACGGCATCAGCGCCATCAAGGACGGCGTTAGCTACGTCGTTTGCT
>JGI24702J35022_10001889_pt1 | contig 12883 bp, 11 predicted proteins | sample TergutTh196P4_FD_35022 | JGI IMG/M metagenome (IMG submission 35022)
GGGCTTCTCTTTGCCCTCACATATATAATGGGCGAAAAAGCGGTAAACCAGAAAGAAGAACAACGAAAGCGCTTTGGAAAACACAACATCAAATAATCGCTTGTGTCTATTGCTTTTTCTGTTGGTCTATGATAAAATGGCTAAAGAGAACACAACAGAGAAGAAGGGACAAAGTGCATGGCTTCACAGGCGAAACGGAATATAGGCTGCTTCGCGGCAGATTTTCGCGGCAACAAGGTGGCGGTTGGCGGCAAGGCATTCCCCGCCGGTTTTTTCTTTTGCAACGCGCTGAACGAATATTGGCGGGAAGCCCCGAAGGGCGAACACAGCAAGCCCGATGGCGGCTGGCTGATTGCGAACCGCCTGATTTCCGCCCATCAGCCGATGTGGAATGTCGAGGATAATCTTGTGCTGGGCTATTTGGATGAAGCGGAGGCGGCGAAGCTGCACGATAACATTCAGTATATTTTGAAGATCATCGACAAAGCCCGGCCATTTAAATATTTGGACATACAGGCAGAAAAGGAACGGTGTGAGGCGTTGTTCGGGCCGGAAAGCGTAAGGCGCATCAATCAATATTTGCAGGATAAAGCGCAGAGCACGCTGCAAAGCGAAAACTATTGGCTACCCGGCAATCAGCCCCATCGCGAAAAAATCAACCATCTTACTGAAGAAGAAAATCATTTGCGGGATTTCATTTTCACACTTGACTTTCACAACAAGCTTGGCTTGGATATGAATGCCGCCTGGGATTTCGGAAAGGGCTTTGCGGAACGGTTATCCACTCTTGAAAGGCGCGACGAAAGCCACTTAATTCAGCTTGCGATGGAGTGTATGGAGCAGGCGCCGTTTGATCAATGGAATCAGCCATTTCGGAAAACGCTGTTGCCCGAGGTGGAATATGTGGCGACACCGAAAAAGCCGAGGAGCGGCAATTACGTTGTCGGCAAGCGCATGACCTTTACCGGGTTCTTGGATTTTCTTGTGGCGGACTTTTTTGAGGGGCTGCACGTTGGGCATTATCCGCAGCGGTGCGAAAACTGCGGGCGGTATTATCTGAGAACAAATGCCCGCGTTCAAAAATATTGCACCTATTCCGACCCGAACGACGCGCTCAAACGCTCCTGCCAGGCGGTGGCGGCGGCGAGGGGGCGCAAAGCAAAAGAAAGCTATGTCGACCATCCCATAAAGGCTGTTTGCGAAAGCCGTTTGAAGGTCATTCGCATCCAATTGAGGCGGGAGAAAATTACTGAAGAGCAGGCAAGGGCTGCGAAAAAAATCGCCCAGGAACGGCGAGGCAAGGCGCTGGAGGACACTGTCTACGCAAACACGCTCTACCCACGGGAGATGGAGCAGACTTCGATTTACGAGGCAGCGGGCATCAAGCTGTAGTGAGGAGGCGGGAAGATGCGCTGGTTCATTCCGCTGGAGCAATTGTTCATGTATCGGCTGAAAAAAGCACCGCCGAATATGCAGCTGAACGATTATATTATGGAGTACAAGCGCACCGGCGATGAGCAGTACCTCGCTTACTTCCTTCATCAATATGAAGCCTCGCTCAACATTCGCACTGAAAAATTTTGCGAGCATTACGGACAGCTACAGCATTTTCAGGACATAAAGCAGACAATCGTGGCGGCGATGTTCGCCAAGCTGCACGACTACAACCCGACAATGGGCGCAGACTTCACGCAATACACAGACCTGTATGTCGCCGAAGCGGTGATTGACTACATACGGCAATGCTGCGGCGCGGTATCCATCAACGAAAGCGCATTTGACACGCTCCGCGAAATCACGGCAATTTATTATGCCGACCCGCAAGCCTCGGTTGAGGAACGGCTGCGGGAAATTAAAAAGCAAAAGGGCTATGACGAGAAAAAAGTCTATGAGTTTCTTCGTTATGGCGAGTTTTTTCGCTACTCTGCCAGCTTGGATGCCGTGGAGGTTGAAGAGGAAGAAGGGCGTGTTTCGCTTGCTGAAAGCATCGGGGATGTGTTCGGCAATCCCGAATACATCGTACTGAAAAAGCTGCTCATCGAAGCGATTGCCGCCGCAGTGGATAGGCTTAGTTATCGCGATTCACGCCTGCTTTTGCGTTTTGTAGGTTTGCGGCGTGTTGGCGATGGCTTTGCCGATGATGAGCTGCTGCCCAAAGAGATGATTGCGGCGCACTCGCAGGTCGGTTCGGTTGATGCCGTCAACAAGCGGTTCAAGCAAATTGCCCGCAGGATTAAGAACGAGTTGGAAATGCAAGGCTGGGTTGAGGGGGAGAATACACCGAAGCTATCCGAATCGTCATCGGAGAAAATCCGCATAAGCAATGCCGCATTTGAAGCAGTCGCCGATGTCGTTCACGAATGGGAGAAGTCAGGTAAGCCGGATTTCAATATGATTTTCAATTTTACGAAGGAAGTGGATGGCAGGCTGGTGCTGGAGTATTTGGGGCTGTGGGTGTATTGAAGGTGGTCGGCTAGGTATATAAGCAAGCGAAAAACTTGTTGCTGGACATTTTATCCCAAGGGGAAAAAGTCTTTTGCGGTCGGGGGCGAAAAAACAGTATTTCTACATTTTCCCTTGCATCCTCCTCCATTGTCTGCTATAATGTATCATAAGAAAGTGGGGAAGTGTGTGGACAATCAAACCTATAATCGAATCGTAAACTTTATCTGGAGCATTGCCGACGACTGCCTGCGCGATATTTATGTGCGCGGCAAATACCGCGACGTAATCCTGCCCATGACGGTGATACGTCGCTTAGACGCAGTGCTTGAAGGCAAAAAGGAAGCTGTCCTGGCAATGAAACAGCGGCTGGACACTGCGGGCGTGACCAACCAGAACGAAGTTTTGTGTAACGCCGCAGGGCAGTCGTTCTGCAACACATCAGAGTTTTGTCTGCGTGACCTAGCCAGCCGCGCCAATCCGCAGAAACTCAAAGCCGACTTCATCGCCTATCTGGACGGATTTTCGCCCAACGTGCAGGAAATTTTGGAGAAGTTTAAGTTTCGCAACCAGATTGACACGATGGTGGATGCGGACATCCTTGGGGCGGTGATTGAGAAATTCGTATCCCCGTCCGTCAATCTCAGCCCATTGCCCGTGCTGGACGACCAGGGCGGCGTTCGTCTGCCCGCGCTGGATAACCATACCATGGGCGTAATCTTCGAGGAGCTCATCCGGCGATTCAACGAGGAGAACAACGAGGAGGCCGGGGAACACTTCACGCCCCGCGACGTTGTGGAATTGATGGCAGACCTCATCTTTTTGCCCATCGCCGACAAGATTACGGACTCCACATATACAGTTTACGACGGCGCGAGCGGCACCGGGGGTATGCTCACCGTAAGCCAAGACCGCCTGCTTTCCCTTGCCGAAAAAAAGGGCTTAGCGGTGTCTATCCACCTGTTCGGGCAGGAGATTAACCCGGAAACATACGCCATCACCAAAGCGGATATGCTGCTCAAGGGCGAGGGCGCGGAGACGGACAACATCGCTTTCGGCTCAACGCTTTCCAGCGACGGCTTTCCCTCCCGCCAGTTTGACTTCATGCTGTCCAACCCGCCCTACGGCAAGTCGTGGAAGATCGACGCGGATAGGCTCGGCGGCAAGAAAGGCATCGTCGATCTACGCTTTGTCACGGCTTTCGGCGACATCCCTGAACTGGCGATGATCCCCCGCACCAGCGACGGCCAACTGCTGTTCCTGCTGAACAATGTCAGCAAGCTGAAGGAGACAACTGAGCTTGGCTCCCGCATTGCTGAAGTGCATAACGGCTCGTCATTGTTCACGGGCGACGCCGGGCAAGGCGAAAGCAACGCCCGCCGCTATATGATTGAGCGCGACCTGGTAGAGGCTATCATCGCCCTGCCGAACAACATGTTTTACAACACGGGCATCGGCACGTTCATCTGGGTGCTTTCCAACCGCAAGGCGGGGACGCCGCGCCAGGGCAAAATCCAACTGATTGACGCCACCGCGCTCAAATCCCCGTTGCGCAAGAACCTTGGGCAAAAGAACTGCGAGCTGACCCCTGAAATCCGCAGCCAAACCATTCAGCTTTATCTTGATTTTGAGGAAAGCGAATACAGCAAGATATTTGACAACAGCGCCTTCGGCTACTGGAAAGTTACCGTGCTTCGCCCGCAATACAGCAAAGACGGCAAGCCTCTGCGTGACAAAAAAGGCAAGCCCATGGCGGACAAAGACCTGACCGACACCGAGCAGATTCCTCTTGACTACCCCGGCGGCATTGCGGCCTTCATCGAAAAAGAGGTGCTGCCCTACGCCCCAGACGCGTGGGTGGACGAAAGCAAGACGCAAATCGGTTATGAAATCAGCTTCACCAAGCATTTTTATAAGCCCGTGCAGCTGCGCGAGCTTTCGGAGATCGTCGCCGACATCCGCGCCCTGGAAGCCGAAACTGAAGGGCTGCTGGAGGAGGTGCTGGGATGAGTGAATCAAAAGACAAAATCATGCTGTTCGAGGGCAAAAGTATCCGTCACGTTTGGGACGAGGAGAAACAGAAATATTGGTTTTCCGTAGTCGATATTGTCTCTATATTGACCGGCAGCGATAATCCACGCCGTTATTGGAGCGACTTGAAACGCAAGCTGCAAGCGGAGGGAAGCCAACTGTACGAAAATATCGTACAGTTGAAAATCGAAGCCCCCGACGGCAAAATGCGGCTAACCGATGTTGCCGACACCGAGCAGGTGCTGCGCCTGGTGCAGTCCGTGCCGAGCAAGAATGCCGAGCCGTTCAAGTTGTGGCTTGCCAAGGTGGGCAACGAGCGCATTGACGAAATGATCGACCCGGAGCAATCCATTGACCGCGCCGTGCAGAATTACCGCCGTTTGGGTTACAGCGAAAACTGGATCAACCAGAGAATTAAGTCTATCGAAGTCCGCAAAGCCCTTACCGACGAATGGGACAGAAGCGGTGTTGAGGAGGGCATGGAATATGCCGCCCTGACCGACTTGATGAGCAGGGTATGGAGCGGCATGACCACCCGCGAATACAAGCAATACAAGGGCTTGAAAAAAGAGAACCTCCGGGACAACATGACCAACATGGAGTTGATTCTCAATATGTTTGCCGAGGCCGCCGCCACGGAAATTTCGCAGGTTGAACAGCCCACGGGGTTTGTCGAAAGCGCAGATGTAGCAAAGCGCGGCGCGAACACCGCCAAAGTCGCCCGCGAGCAGCTGGAAGCCGAAACGGGCAAGCCCGCCGTGAACAAACTGAACGCCAAAGAACTCGGCAACCGCCAGCTGCGGATAACTGATGGGGAGGAGGTGCAGTAAGTGAAAGCCTACGGCGCATATAAGCCTGCCTGCTTATCATCACTCGGGGCTATTCCGGTACATTGGGATGAAGAGCGGATAAAAACCGTCTTCGTGGAATCCGATATCCGTTCTGCTACAGGTGACGAAGAGATGCTGTCGGTTTCTCATATTACAGGCATCACCCCTCGGAGCCAAAAGAACGTCAATATGTTTTTGGCTGAGTCGAATGTTGGGCAAAAAATATGCAGCCCCGGAGATATTGTTATCAACACCATGTGGGCGTGGATGGCGGCCCTTGGCGTGTCTACATATGGCGGAATCGTCAGTCCTTCCTATGGTGTATACAAGCCTTATATATCCAAGTACAATTCACAATATCTTGACTATCTGTTACGAACAGAATATTATCGCGCAGAGTATGTGCGGCGTTCAACAGGGATAAACTCGTCACGGCTAAGGCTATATCCAGACCGTTTCCTTGATATGCGATTTGTCTGCCCTCCTATTGAAGAGCAAAACCAAATCGTGCGTTACCTCAACTGGAAGGTGTCACAGATCAACAGGCTGATCAATGCCAAGCGGCGGCAGATTGGGCTGTTGCAGGAATGCTTGAGAAAATCAATAGACGACATAATGACAAACACTGAGTGGCGAAAAGCTCGATTAAAAGATGTCGCAGTAATATACACAGGTAATAGTATTAGCGACAAAAGCAAGTATCAATCGGCAGGAGAGGCATACCCCTATATTTCCTCAAAGGATATATCGCTAGGCACGGGAGTTGTTGATTATGATAACGGTATGTATACGCCTTTTTCTGAAATTGATTTTCGAATTGCACCTACTAATAGCGTACTGTTGTGCATAGAAGGAGGGAGCGCAGGAAAGAAGGTAGCGATTGTTGACCGTGAAGTAAGTTTTGTCAACAAACTTTGTTGCTTCAATACCATGCATTTCAACCCGCAATTTTTGTACTTCTATATGAAATCAAGCCAGTTCTTCTCTGAATTTAAAAAAAACATGACGGGGCTAATTGGAGGAGTGAGCAAGGCGGCACTTCGTCAAACTAGTATTCCTTTTCCCGAGATAGAGGCACAAGCCCTTGCAGTTGAAGATATTGATGTCAAATATAGAAGCATTCAAAATGTAATTTCCGAAATAACAAAAAAAATCTCCCTCCTCCATGAATACCGCACCAGGCTGATTTCCGATGTTGTTACCGGCAAAATTGACGTGCGCGGTGTAGCAGTGCCGGAGCATGAGGCGGTGGAGGAGAATACGGGTGAAATGGACGAAATTGATTTGATGGAAAGCGAGGTATAAACTGTGGCAGTTAGGTTTACGCAAAAAGAAGCGAGCAAGCTAATTGATATGCTGAAAAGGGCTGTTGAAAAAGAAATCAATTTGCCGAGCGGTAAAGGCAGGGTTGAGTTTGATGTGTCGGGAGACAGGCGTGAGGATGTTTTTGCGGTTAACATATCCCGTAAAGGTATAAATGCGACCGGGGCATCATACCAAGGCAGGGTACGTACCAGCGGAACCATTCTTATGAGATTAGAGTCAATCCAACGTCGGTACACCCGAATCCTGACGGGGAAAAGATCACTGGGACGCATCTTCATGTTTATACGGAAGGATACGACATGGCTTACGCAGTTCCATTTGATATTGAAAACAAAGACCTTTATCAGATTTGCTTTCTTTTCTTTGAGCGTTTTAACATAGTTGAGCCGCCAACAGTAACACTGCAACTCACATTTTGACGGGAGGGCTTCACATGGATGTCCAGAAAATGATAGCTGATTACACGGCATGGTTAAGAAGTGAGATAACCATAGCCGCTTTTGGCGAGCACGTCGAGTTGACGACCCCGTATTTGGATCGCTACAACGATTATTTGCAAATATATGTAAAACAGAATCAAGACGGGACGCTTGTATTGACTGATGACGGTTACATCATCGGAGGGCTTATCGCTTCTGGCATGTCACTCAAGGGTCCTAACAGACAGCGGATGCTCAATCGGATAGCGACTAACTATAGCGTAACTATTAATGGTGAGGAAATAACTACAACAGCAAATGCGAGCAACTTCCCGCAGAAAAAACATATGATGGTGCAAGGGATGCTCGCCATCGATGATTTATTTGTTGTTTCACCGGAGAGCGTCAAAGATTTATTCCTAGAAGACATTGAAACCTACTTTATCTCTAATGACATATTTTACTCAAGGGATTTTTCTCTGCTTGGAAAAACAGGGACTATATACACATACGATTACCACTTGCAAAGAACGAAAGAGAAACCAGAGAGGTTTTGCAAGGGATTTAATAAATTGAATATGTCCCGACGTGATATAACGCTGTTCAACTGGATTGACACACAGGAAAAACGCGGAAATACAGGGGATTTGATTGTTATCTATAACGATGAAAACTCAGTTGCCGATGATGTTTTAACAGGATTTAATAATTGGGGAGTGAAACCTGTTCCATTCAGCCAGCGGCAAACCCCTGATTATTTGCAATTGTTCGCAGCGTAGGAGGTTGCCAAATGCCAACTAAAGTAAAAGAATCCAGCCTTGAAAGCTTGATCGTGGACCAGCCTGTGACGCACAATGGCTACGAGCAGGGTAGGAGCAAGCCATGCAAAGGGACAGGTGATGATTGATGCTTGAGATAAAAGAATGGCGGTGGGAAAAGCCTAAGAGGCAAGAACGAAGAGAATCGACATTTCAATGCCCGTATTGCAATACAGTCATATGCGCCTTTCCCGATACGCGGATAATTGATGTCGATCTCGGCGCTATCAAGTACCATATTTATAAGTGTTCTCGCTGCTGTATGCCAGTGACGATCGGTCAGGACGGGAGCATAATCCCGCCTTCATTATTCTTGCCATTCGAGGATGTCAAACATCTGCCGGAGAATATTGATAGAATGTATGCAGAGTGCAGGAAGACGTTTTCCTCCGAGTGCTATTGCTCGGCAATCATGGTCGCTCGCACTTTGATGATGCACGTAGCGGTAGACAAAGGCGCGGCACAGAATCTGAAGTTCGTTGAATACATAGACTATTTGGAGCATGAAGGGTTTATATCTTCACGCAACCGCACATGGGTTGATAGAATAAGAGTAATCGGGAATCACTACATCCACGAAGTAGACGAGGCAACGAAGGAGAAAGCTGAACATTCTATCGTCTTTGTCAGCCAGTTACTCAAAAATGTTTACGAACTGCCACAAAGGGCAATGGAGGTTTATTAATGCCGACAAACATACGCGAATCCGGGCTGGAAAGCCTCATCGTGGATTGGCTCGTAACGCAAAACGGTTACGAGCAGGGCGCGAGCGAGGACTATAACAAGGACTACGCCATCGACGAGGCGCGACTGTTTCGCTTCTTGGAAGACACGCAGCCCGAGCAGGTGGACTTGCTGGGAATCAAACAGAGCAGGATGAAATATAATCAGTTCTTGGCACGGCTTACGGGAGAGATTGCCAAGCGCGGTGTGATCGACGTGTTGCGGCGCGGTGTAAAGATATACCCCGCCAGTCTTGTGATGTTTTACATGACACCTTCGGAGAAGAACCCGTCGGCGAAGGTAAACTTCGGCAAGAACATCTTTAGCGTCACCCGCCAATTGCAATATAGCAAAGATAACACCCGTCTTGCTCTGGATATGTGCATTTTTATTAACGGGCTGCCCGTCATCACCTGTGAATTGAAGAACCAGCTCACCAAGCAGGACGTGGAGGACGCCGTTTATCAGTACAAAACCGACCGCGACCCCAGGGAGCTGCTGTTCAGCTTCAAGCGCTGCATGGTACATTTCGCTGTGGATGATGCGCGGGTGAAGTTCTGCACCAAGCTCGCGGGCAAAGCCTCATGGTTCCTGCCATTCGATAAAGGCCATAACGACGGCGCGGGCAACCCGCCCAAGCCCGACGGCCTTATGACCGACTACCTGTGGAAAGAGATTCTAACAAAATATAGCCTTGCCAATATCATCGAAAACTACGCTCAAGTGGTCGTTGTCGAAAATAAAAAGACAAAGAAGAAAACCGAAAAGCAGATTTTCCCGCGCTACCACCAGCTTAGCGCAGTCAGAGCGTTGCTGGCCGATGTGGCTGCAAGGGGCGTCGGGCAGAAATATCTGATTCAGCACAGTGCGGGAAGCGGCAAATCAAATTCTATCGCTTGGCTCGCCCACCAGCTCGTAGGGCTGGAGGTGAACGGCAAAACCGTAGTGGATTCCGTAATCGTTGTTACCGACCGAGTAAACCTGGACAAACAAATCCGCGATACTATCCGGCAGTTCACGCAGGTGGGGAGCACCGTTGCCTGGGCGGAGCGCTCAGGGGATTTGACGACCGCGATCACGAACGGTAAAAAGATCATTGTCACCATGGTGCATAAATTCTCGTTCATCCTGGACGAAATCGGCACGGCGCACAGGGGCAGAAAGTTCGCCATTATCATAGACGAAGCGCACAGCAGTCAAAGTGGAAATATGTCGGCATCTATGAACATGGCTCTCGGCGGCAATTTCGACCCTGACGCTGACACAGAAGATAAAATCATAGCCCTGATGGAAGGGCGCAAGCTGTTGCAAAACGCCAGCTATTTCGCCTTCACCGCAACACCCAAGAACAAAACGCTTGAGATGTTCGGCGTCCCGGTACCGCAGCCGGATGGCACGGCACAGCACTTCCCGTTCCACAACTATTCCATGAAACAGGCCATCCAAGAGGGCTTTATCCTGGACGTGCTGAAATACTACACGCCAATCAGCAGCTACTACAAGTTGATAAAGACAATCACCGATAATCCGGAATACGACAAGAAAAAGGCACAGAAGAAGCTCCGTGTTTTCGTGGAAAGCGACCCATTTGCTATCGCCACGAAAGCGGGCATCATGGTTGAGCACTTCCACGACAACGTGTGTCGGAAAATCGGCGGCAGGGCACGGGCGATGGTGGTCACCAGCGGCATTGAACGTGCAATTGCGTATTACTATGCCATATGCGACTGCCTCGCGGCCCGGAACAGCCCGTATAAAGCAATCGTCGCTTTTTCCGGCGAGAAGGAATACGGCGGAGAAACCCTCAGCGAGAGCTTCATCAACGGCTTCCCCAGCAGAGACATTGAGGATGTGTTCGCCGAAGAACCCTATCGCTTCTTAATCGTGGCGGACAAGTTCCAGACCGGCTACGACGAGCCGCTACTGCACACCATGTACGTGGACAAGATTTTAACTGACATCAAGGCAGTGCAGACCCTCTCCCGGCTGAACCGTGCAAGAGAGGGCAAGTTCGACACGTTTGTGCTGGATTTCGCTAACGAAGCGGAGGATGTAGGCGCAGCATTCTCACGCTACTATCGCACGACGATTCTATCCGGCGAAACCGATCCGAATAAGCTGTATGACCTGATAGCCGCAATGGAGCAGCATCAGGTATATACACAATATCACGTGGATAGCTTTATTGAACTCTACCTCGGCGGCGCGGAGCGTGACAAACTCGACCCAATACTGGACGCTTGCGCCAGCAGCTACAAACAGCTTGATGAAGAAGGGCAGGTGGAATTCAAATCATCGACGAAGGGCTTTGTACGCACGTACGGCTTCCTGGGCGCGATTCTGCCGTACGGAAATGCCGAATGGGAAAAACTATCCATTTTCCTGAATCTGTTGCTTCCCAAACTTCCATCCCCCATAGAGGAGGACTTGTCGGCGGGCATATTGGAAGCGATTGACCTTGACAGTTACCGTGCTGAAGCCCACTCCATGATGTCGATCCAACTGGAAGATGAAGACGCCGAAGTCGAACCCGTCCCCACAGGCGGCATCAGCGGCAAACAACCGCCCGAGCTTGACCTTCTGACAAATATCCTCATGACTTTTAACGATCTGTTCGGGAATATCGAATGGAAGGACGCCGACAATGTACGGGCACAGATACAACGTATTCCGGGCATGGTGTCGCATGACAGGAAATATCAAAACGCGATGAAGAATTCTGACCGTCAAAACGCCCGCATCGAAAGCGACGCCGCCTTACAACGGGTAATATTTGACATCATGGCAGATAACATGGAAGTTTTCAAACAATGGGGCGACAATCCGTCGTTCAAAAAATGGCTTGCTGATATGGTGTTCAGCGTGACATATAATCCAGGCGGTAAGCCTCTTGAGGGAATGACAAAATATCAATAGCAATGATCTCAGATATAAACCTCCACTTCAAGCGGCTGATACTGGTACTCCCGCAGATATTCGCCTCTCGCCCTGCGAAAAGCAAGCGCCGCCTCAAAATCAACATTGAAAGAGAAGCACAGCCCGCGAACCTCAGTAATATCAAGGTTTTCAAAATCCTCCAGATAATGATTCCCTCTCATACGGGAATCAATGACTTTATTGGATGGGTGCAACAGATTTGCATACGCCTTTGCGCGCGCCGCGAAAAATCGGAAGTCCCCTGCCTTTGTGGCGAAATCCCCTTGGAACTGCCTTTATAGCAAAAACAAAATCGCCCTTGCCGTGGCTTCCACCATAGCAAGGGCGATTTTGATGTTTGAATGGGTGGCCTGCCATTGGCTATGGCTATTTTCACAAACTGACGTCCATGCCGCTCTGCTCCAGGCGGGCGTGGTTTTTATATAATTTTCAATGCGAGAGGAGGTGAGAACATGAAAGCAAAACGATCACAGGGCCACGCTGTTATTTTTTATGAGTCCGATAAAAAGCACATCAAGCCCTTACAGGAAAGCAAATTATCGGATATTCAAAAGGAATGCCTGATGCAATTAGCCGACAATGTGAAGCAGAAAATCTATCTTGGCGAGTGTGCGGGCGTTGTTGACCTTGAACGAGGAAAAACCATTTGTGAATTCAACATGGAGAATTTCCGAACAACAAAGTATCAGGTCGAGAGCCTTGCCAGAACAATACTTCCCGATATTCAGGAGTATTTTTCAAAAGAAGAAAACCAAATTGCGTATGAAAAGTGGAAGGCAGAGCGCGACGAAAAGAAATAGTACCACACAGGCAAACAGCCCATTACCAAGTTTCCTCGGTAATGGGCTGTCGTTTCGATCTCAGATATAAACCTCTACCGTAACATCCTGCCACTGATTTTCCCGCAGGTATCCCCCGGTAGCCTTGCGGAACGCTCTCGCCATCCCGCTATCGATGGTAAACTCGAAGTAGAGCCTGCTTCTGGCTTGGGGATTTTGGTTATCCGTGGATAACCTCGTTCCCCTCCCCTGTACTGATCGCCGCCTGCGCCGCCGCTAGCCTGGCAATCGGCACGCGGAACGGCGAACAGCTCACGTAGTCCAGCCCGATGGCATGGCAGAACTTCACGCTGGAGGGGTCGCCGCCGTGCTCGCCGCAGATGCCCAGCTTGATATTCGGGCGGGTCTGCTTGCCGCGCTCCACGGCCATCTTTACCAGCTGGCCCACGCCGCTCTGGTCCAGACGGGCGAAGGGGTCGTTCTCGAATATCTTCGTGTCGTAGTAGGCGTCCAGGAAGGCGCCCGCGTCGTCGCGGCTGAAGCCGAAGGTCATCTGGGTCAGGTCGTTGGTGCCGAAG
>JGI24702J35022_10001890_pt1 | contig 12878 bp, 9 predicted proteins | sample TergutTh196P4_FD_35022 | JGI IMG/M metagenome (IMG submission 35022)
CTCGTTTTTGGCTTTATCTGAGAACCATCAAAAGAGCAACAAAAAGCCCCCCTCTTCAGAGGGGGGTGGCTCCGCAGGAGCCGGGGGGTGTCAATCGGGGAGCTTCTAAAACTCTTCCGCCAGCTCCAGCGTATGCTCTTTCAGCATCGCGTCACACGCCGCGATAAACGCCTCCGGCGCGATGCCGTTCACCTGCTTGCCCGTGCGCACGCGGACGGAGACCGTGCCGCCGTCGCGCTCCTGATCGCCCACGATGACAATGTATGGCACGAGTTCCTGCCGGAAGGTTTTCACTTTATTGCCCATGGTGCCCTGGGAGTGATCTACCTTCACGCGTAGGCCGGCGGCCTGCAGCTTCGCGGCGATCTCGTCGGCGTAGGCGGCGTGGCTTTCCTCCTGCACGGGCACGACGCCCACTTGAAGAGGAGAGAGCCAGAAGGGGAATTTGCCCGCGAAGTGCTCGATGAGGATGCCGATGAAGCGCTCGAGGGAACCGAAAATCGCCCGGTGGACCATCACGGGGGTCTTCAGCTGGCCGTCGTGGCCGGCGTAGGTCAGGCCGAAGCTGCGGCAAAGCTGGAAGTCCAGCTGAATGGTGGCGGTCTGCCACACGCGGTTCAGGGCGTCGGTCACCTTGATGTCGATCTTCGGGCCGTAGAACGCGCCGCCGCCCTCGTCCACCTTGTAGGTGCCAGCGCCGTAACGGGCGTCGAGCACCTGCCTCAACTGCTGTTCCGCTTCGTCCCAGAGGGCGATTTCGCCCATAAAGTCCTCCGGGCGGGTGGAGAGGGTGGGGGAGACCTTCAGTCCGAATACGTCGTACAGCAGGTCGGCGATGTCGAGGATGTCGTTGATCTCGCCGGGGATCTGCCCCTGCGTGACGAAGTTGTGGGAGTCGTCCTGGTGGAAGCCCTGCACGCGAAACAGGCCATGCAGCGTGCCGGAGGGCTCCCTGCGGTGCACATGCCCGATCTCCGCGATGCGCAGCGGCAGGTCCCGGTAGGAGCGGGTCTTGCGCTGGTAGGTCAGGATGGCGTTGGGGCAGCTCATGGGCTTGAGCCCGTAGATCTGCTCCTCGGAGAGCTCGACCAGGAACATGTTTTCCTGGTAGTGGTCCCAGTGGCCCGAGGTTTTCCACAGGGAATAGTGGTTGAGCTGGGGCCCCAGGATCTCCTGGTAGCCGCGCGCCTGGTGCACCTGCCGCCAGAGCACCAGCAACGCGTTATAGAGCTTCAGCCCGCCCGGCAGGAAATAGGGCATGCCGGGGGCGGTTTCGTCCAGGAAGAACAGGTCCAGCTGCGGGCCCAGCCTGCGGTGGTCGCGCTTTTGCGCCTCCTCAAGAAACGCCAGGTATGCCTTGAGCCCCTGCTTATCGGGGAAGGCGCTGACGTACACCCGCTGCAGCATGGGGTTGCGCTCGTCCCCGCGCCAGTAGGCCCCCGCCACGGAGGCGATCTTGAAGGCCCAGGGCAGCAGGGCCTGCGCGTTATCCATGTGCGGGCCGCGGCAGAGGTCGGCGAAGTCCTCGCCGGTGTAGTAGACCGACAGGATTTCGTCCTCCGGCAGGGCCTCGATGAGCTCCGTTTTGTAGGGGTTGCCCGCGAAGAGCGCCAGAGCTTCGGCCCTGCCCATCTCCTTGCGGGTGAAGGGTTCGCGCCGTTTAAGGATTTCCGTCATTTTCGCTTCGATCCGCGCAAAATCCGCCTCGGTGATGGCGCGGGGCAGGTCGAAGTCGTAATAGAAGCCATTCTCAATCGCGGGGCCGATGGCCAGCTTCACGTCATCGAATAGCTCGCACACGGCCTTGGCCAGCACGTGCGCCAGGCTGTGGCGGCCCAGCTCCAACATTTCATTGTTTTCCGGCATAGTGATTGCTCCAATCCAAATAGCTTCTCATAAGTTTATCAAAAAGCCCGGGCAATTGCAAGCTTTTTTTATTTTCCTCTTGTTTTTGCCCGGCGCAGCAGGTATAATAGAGTGCAGATAAGCGCTGGAAAGGGGATTGCTATGAAGCGTTTGAGGAAAGCCCTCTGCCTGCTGCTGGCCGCGGCGCTGCTGTGCGCCGTCCCGGCTGTGAGCGCGCGGGCCGCGGGCTGTAGCTGTGCCGACATCCCTCGCATCGGTATCCCGGGCATAGGCGACACGCTGCTGCTCAACGCGGGTACGCCGGAGCAGGCCGAGGTCGGCGTGGCGGATGCGGAGGGCCTGCAGGCGCAGATCGCTCCCATATTGAGTGACCTCGTGGCCGCCGTGGCGCGGCGCAGCTGGGACAGGGCCGCGGACGCCTTCATCGCCCTGGCGTGGGGCATGCTCGGGCACCTGCAGGTGGACTTGGACGGCAAGAGCGTGCAGCCCGTCACCGCCAGGCCCAGCGACGACCCGGCCAGGCGCGACCACAAGGCAAAAGAAAATTTCAACTTCAAGTATGACTGGCGCATGGACCCCTGGGAGACCGCCGGGCAGCTCAACGACTACATAAAGCAGGTGAAGAAGGTCACGGGCCACAGCAAGGTGGCGCTGCTGCCCCACAGCCAGGGCGGCCTGGTCTGTATGGCCTACATAGCCCGCTACGGCTGCGGCGACATCGATACGCTGATTCTCAGCATGAGCGCGCACAACGGCCTGACCATGGTGGGCGAAATGTTCAACCTGAATGTGGAGCTGGGCTGCGACCTGGCACTGGAGTACCTGCGCAGCCTCGGCGCCGCCGCCGAGGGCGGGGCCATGGACCTGATGGCGCCCGCGGCCAACCTGCTGCAAACCACGGGCTTGGCCAAATGGCTGTTCGGGCTGCTGGGCGTGCTATTGGAGCACATACAGGAGCGGGTGTACAGGGAGGCGCTGCTTCCTCTGTTGGTGCAGTGGCCTGCGTTGTGGGGCTTCGTGCCGCACGAATACTACGAATCGGCCAAGAAGGCCCTGCTGGACGATCCGAAATACGATGCGCTCAGAAAGACCGCCGACAATATGCACTACAAGGCCGGCGCGGGCTACAAGGCCGACGAGCTGATCATGAGGGCCGTCAAGGCGGGCGTGCGCGTGGGGATCATCGCCAGCTACGGCTTCCCCACCCAGCCCTTCGCGCCCAATTCCGAAGTGGACGCCGACGGACTGATCGACACCGCGCGGGAAAGCTCCGGGGCCACCACCGCCGGGCTGTGGAATACCTTCGCCGCCGATTACAGGCAAAAAATAAACGACGGCCACAACCATCTTTCCCCCGACGGGAAAATCGACGCCTCCACCTGCCTGCTGCCCGAGCAGACCTGGTTTATCCGCGGGCAGCTGCATTTCTCGGGGAACACCGGCAGGCTGCGGGAGGCCATACTCAGCAGCCCGAAGCGGCCCACCGTGCACAATCTGAAGGACTACCCCCAGTTCCTCACCGCCGTTTCCGACGGCGTGTTTGTGCCCAACGAGCCCGTGCCCGCCCCGCCGCGCCCCACCCTGGCGGGCAGCGTATGGATATTCAACGAAACGCTTGGGAAGGTGCTCCGGGAATCGGTCAAGGGGGCGTTCGCGCGATAGCTCTTTGCAACAGCGATGGGGCGGCAGGCGCTGCCCTTTTTATGCGGACATGGCGGAACTGGCAGACGCGCCGGTCTTAGGAGCCGGTGGGCAACCGTGTGGGTTCGAGTCCCACTGTCCGCACCAACCTGAATGCTGCGTCAATCTTTTGCGACATTCTTTCTGCGAACTTTTTACTAACCGAACAGGAAGCCTATGAGTACGTTTTCGAAATTCTCGTGGATTTGGGCGTCGACGAACAGGACGAAGCGATAAATATAGTATATTATTATATCTCGACGTATTCTGCCAACGTAACGGAGGCGCTGTACGCTGAAGCCCTGCAAGCCGATTTGGATGTTGACCTAGACGCCGAATGGTTCATGGAGATCATGGGAATGGTCTACGAATTCTATTTTATCAACTTAGCGGACCTTAATCCTGCCTTGGTTAATTCGGGCAGCCGCAAGTCGGTCAATCAACTTCAGGCGCTATATAGCTACGCAAACGTAGTTACTGGCCGTGCAGCGTCAAGCTGTAGCGTTGGTTATGCAACTAAATCGGCGTCAATAGGCGTCAAAGGCGGGACTCTAACTGCGACGGCTATGTTAGGGGACAGTGCCAAATGGAATAATGGTAAGGCAACTGCAAATTGCAAGGGTGTGGCCGATTGGAGCAAAGGATCATGCACACTCAGGATGGATATGCTCTCTGTAAGTTGGACTGCTTCAGGCCCTGCTTCTGGTAGCAATAGCAGTCTTAATTTTACATCTGTTTCAAGCAAGGGTACCGCTACAACAACCCCCCCATATGTTATGATCAGTATCACTGCTACAGCTGCTGTTAAGCTTTACCAGGATCCAAGTTGGTATAGAGTTTCTGTAGATTTGCTCAAAGGTTACGCCTAGCCAGTAGTACCGAAAAGAGTTTGCAAGTAAACTTCCCAAGAAAACCGAAAAGAGCAACGCTACTTCGATCGCGAGATTTACAGACTCCGGCATCTTGTTGAAAATGCGTTTTTACGCTTGAAAAGTGGCGTGGCATTGCTACGCGCTATGCAAAAAACACCGTTTCCTTTCTTGCAGCTGTTCGCATCCACTGCTGGGCAATTTGGTTAAACTTCTCGTGACTACAGCGTCTAAGGGGCTTGACAGAAACAGCCTGGAATGATAATATTATTGAGATGTTTCGCGTCTCTAGTCAAGCCCCATATTTTATTACTCGAAAGGTGTGTCAGAAATGTTTCATGGAAAAAATTTTTTCATATGCATGTTTGCATCAATGTTTGCTTGTCTCCTTCTTTTCGCTTGCCATCAGGCTCCCCAAAAAGATCTTCCTCCAACATATCCGCCGGATGTATCAGTAGGCGAAGGGCAAATTTTTCTGAGCCAGCCTTTCATGCGTCTTAGCGTGCTTGGTATATACGATTTAGAGAATATGAGTTGGACAGAAGTTGATGAACAGCAGCAAGCCTCTATGCCTTGCTTTAATTGGGGACACCATCCCTATTTTGTTTTTGGGGATCACGGCCGTCTATATCATGCGGGAAAAATTGAAAAATCGGCCATACAATTTTATTATACATTAGACGATACAAAACTGACGCTAACGCCATTTGCAACTGATGGCGAGTTGTTTCTATATTTAATAGCAAATTCACTCTACAATGATACTGAAGATGAGCTTATAGAGCGCAGAGCCAATAATGATTGGTACAGGAGAGTTGTAACCATTTCAAACGATGGGGAGGTCACCTTGGTAGCCAATCTTGATGGATTTGTCGTTAGCGATGGAGTGATAGCGGGTGATTTTCTTTATTTCACGAGCTTTGATGATAAATCTCGCAGCACCCGCTTCGATGTGTTAAGCATAAACTTGACGCTAGATGATCCCCGGCAGGAACCGGTGTTGATTAGAGATGACTATGTTACTTCTAAGTTATATCAATATCAAGGGCAAGTGTTATATCATGATCTTAAACAGCAGATTTTGTACAACGATGAGATCACAATTAATCTTGACCGGGATACGCAAGACATTATGATTGACGACGAGGTTGACATGCTTGCGATGAAGTGTGAGACACCAGAAGGACCATTGGAGCTTGTGTTTGTGGATATACCTACCGGCAAAGTGCTTGGCACATATCTCAACGCGATTAATTATGTACGTGAAGGCATGGATATAACGATATATGGGCATGGGTTTATTGAGCATTTAAGTTTGGCGGAGGAGGAATGATATGCTCCCCCCCTTTATCAAACTTGGATCATATTACGCTGATTCCTATCTGCTCATGGCTGCGCTAGCTTTTATCGCGAGTTCTCTGCTGGTTTTTCTGCGCCGGAAATCGCAAGACATAGCGGGATGGGAAGCGATTGTCATTTCTATTGTAACTTTTTTGGGCGGAGTGTTTGGCGCAAAGATGTTTCATATCGTGGGCAGTGTTATAAAAGGAGAAGTGGATGGCCGATTCTGGACTGCGCAGTTTTGGCAGAATTTCAGTTTGTTCAACGGCTTTGTCTGGTATGGTGGGGTAATTGGAGCATTTCTGTTCTTGACAATCTACGCTGGAATCAAGAAAATACCCTTGAAAAATATAATGGACTTGATGACCCCATTTGCGCTTCTATTTGATGCAATTGCTCGCTTCGGTTGCTTATTCGCTGGTTGTTGCTATGGAAAGGCAGCTGCTTGGGGAATCAAGATGCATGGAATAATTAGATTTCCTTCTCCATTATTTGAAACTATACTATGTCTGATTATTCTGACTCAAATCTTTATATGGAAGCCCGAACGCAAACGCCCCGGCATCCTGCTCCCGCTATATCTCGTGGCGTATTCCATCGGACGCTTTTTCCTTGAATTTTTCCGGGGCGATGAAAGTCGAGGAGCTTTTCTGATGTTGTCCACGTCGCAGTGGATTGCAATGTTGATTCTGTTAGCGCTTGCTATTGGTTATATCGTAATGCGAAAAAAGAGAATTCAGGTTATCAAGAATGAGAAGATGCAGTTGCGCCAAGAAGAGTGAATATAATTTCGCTTTTCAGATCATGCACCGTGCCGCCATATCGACGTCTAGTCACATCAGGAAAGACAAAATTTAATACCGACAGGGCCGCCCATATCGGGTAGCCTGTTGGTATTTAGCGGTTGAAAAAGCGCTGTGTCAAAGAATTTCGCGTTTTAGCTCACTTTGCCGGGGTAGCTACGGCGCGAGGGGCTGAAATGAGATGTTTTACACTGCGTCTTATGAAACTGCGGATTTACACGGATCCGGAAATTCTCTTGCGGGCGCCTGACAAATATTGTATTATTGCTGTAGTTGCATATATTAAGTTGTACAATTGCAAATAATTCTACGATCTCATTGTTGACAAAATACATCGCAATGTGATATTAATAACTGGGGCCGTGTGCGGAGGAAAGGCGCAGGTAAACGGCAAAAAGAGGAAGGATTGTAGACGGCACAATTAGAGGAAGAAGAAAAAAAGAAGAAGGAGAAACTGGCATGGTCAAAAAGAAGAGAGGCTACCTTCTGCTGGCAGCGATACTCTCCGTCCTGTTGTGTGTCACGGGCATCATATCGCCGACCCTCGCGAATCCAAATTTGGATAAGGGATTGAGCCTGGGCAACCAGGAACAAGGCGAACTTTTAGTCAAGTTCACACAGAACAGCGGCAAGGGGCAAGTGCCGGAGCTCAGCGGCGCGGAGGAAGTGGGAGAGATCCCGCAGATCGGCGTCAAGATCATGAAGGTCAAAAACCCCAAGGCGATCGCAAAGCTGATTGAGCACAACAAGCACATCGAATACGCGGAGGCAAATGAGGTATGTGAGCTGATGCTCGCCCCGACAGACCCCGCCTACAGAACCTATGGATCCACCTACGCGAAATATATCAATGCGGAAGCCGGCTGGGATATTGTCACAAACAGCGGCGTGACAGTCGCCGCGCTGGATACGGGATTGAACACACATCCGGATATGCCGAAACCGAAGCATGTCTACAATATCGTCAGCAAGAACACGAACGTAACCGATCTGAACGGCCACGGCACTTTGGTCAGCGGTTCGCTGTGCGCTCTGGCCAACAATGGCCTGGGCTCGGCGGGCGTGCTTTGGAATTATTCCAATCTCATGTTTGTCCGGGTTTCCGAGATGGCGAACGGCAACGCGTATGGCTCGGATATCGCCGCGGGCACGATTTACGCCGCCGACCAGGGCGCGAAGATCATCACGATCAGCTACAGCGGCGGCGGGACAGCGACGGAAAAAGCCGCGATAGACTATGCGGTCAAAAAGGGCTGCGTGATATTCACCTCCACGGGCAACGACTCCACGTCCGCCGCGCTGGCCCCCGCCAACGAAAGGTCACGCTGCGAGGGCGTAATCGGTGTGGGCGCGCTGGGCCCCAACGACCAGAGGACAGCCTATTCCAACGGCGGCCCGGGTCTTGACATCCTCGCCAGCGGCTCCTGGTACGCCCCCAACAAGGACGGCGGGTACAGCATCTGGTCCGGCACCTCCTGCGCCTCCCCCGTGGCCGCGGGCATCGCCGCGCTGATCTGGGAGATACTGCCCGACTATACCAACGCGGAAATCGTCGCCTTCCTGCGCTCGCTCGCGCGGGACGTCGGCCCCGCGGGCTGGGACGCCAACACCGGCTTCGGCGTGGCGGACATGGGCATCTACCTCTCCAAGGCCATCGAAAACCGCGACGACGGCACCAAGCCGGAGCTGCCGCCTGTCAAGGACGTCACGCCCCCCGTGCTTACGCTGCTCGGCAGCGCCTCCATGACCATCAACCGGGGCACGGCCTTTGTGGAGCCAGGCTACCGGGCCATTGACGACGTGGACGGCGATATCACGTCCAAGGTCGTGGTCAGCGGTTCAGCCGACACGGCTGTCGTGGGCAGATATACGCTGACCTATACCGTCTCCGACGCGGCCGGAAATACCGCAAGGGCGACTCGCACAGTGAACGTGGCCGTGCCCAGCGAAACCTTCGAATTCACCAACAAGGGCAAGGCAGGGACAAGCTTCACCAACAGCTTCACCGCGAAGCTTTCCGGGACAGCGGTTATCACCATGTCGGGCTCGAACGGCAGCACGCAGGCGACAGTCACAGTGAAAAACGCCGCGGGCGCCGTGGTGTTCTCGGAGCGCCTCGGCAACAACGCCTCCAAAGCTGTCTACCTCGCAGCGGGGAGCTATACGGCAACGACGAAAATCGAAACCGCCAACGGGAACGAGACAGTCAATACCAGAATCGTTATCTCGGAAACTGAGCCGCCCCCGCCCCCGCCGCGGACAGCGCCGGCGGTCAAGCTGGTCGGCTCCGGCGAAATCGTCCTGCACCTCGGCGGCTCCCCCTATGTGGAGCAGGGCGTGACGGCGGCGGATACGGTTGACGGCGAAATCGGCGCCGGCGCCGTGATCACGGGCAATGTGGATACGTCGACGCCCGGCTCCTATACGGTACAGTACAGCGTCACCAACAGCGCTGGGCTTTCCGCGGGGGCGACGCGCAAGGTGAGCGTCATCGCGCCGGAGCCGCGCACCGTGCCCGGCAAGTCGTTCAGCTTCGCCCCAAAGGGCAAGCAGGGGACCAGCTTTACCTACAGCATGGATGTCGCTGTGCCCGGGACGGTCGCGCTCACGGCCTCCGGCTTCAACAAGACCTCCGCGACGGTCATCGTAACCGACCCCTCCGGCGCGGCGGTCTATGCGGGAACGCTCAGCGCCAACGCCGCGCATCAATTCCAGGCCCCCGCCGCCGGGAAATACACGGTGATCACCACCATAGACGCGGCAAACGGGAACACAAGCTACACCCTGGGTTTCGCGACGCCCGGCGGCACGGAGCTGTGGTTCCCAAGACCTGAAATCCCAAGATAGCCCAGCCGCCTGCGGCAAAATATCAGCCCCGCCCCGTGCCACTGGCATAGGGCGGGGTTCGTCAAATGATGATATCCCTCATCAACCCCCTTGACGGCAGCGAAAATGTGGGGTATACTTAATATTAGTACAATGTTTGATCTTGTGTTATGATAAGGAGAATCGCAATGGAAAACCCCGAGCCCCGCATCAAACGCGGCAAAAAACCACAGCCGGAGGGCTGGATGACCCTCAAGCACGAGCGGCGTGATTATGGCTTTTACATGATCGGGCAGAACATCATTTACACCTTCGTGACCTCCTTTATGGTCACCTACATGCTGATGTGCGGCATCCCCCCTGTCAAAAGCGCCATGGTCATGCTGGTGGTGAAGGTCTGGGATGCGGTCAACGACGTGCTGTTCGGCGGCCTGATGGACAAGATCAAGTTCAAGAAGAAGGTCAAGTTTTTGCCCTGGGTGCGGGTGTCCGTCGTTTTTATCCCAGTTTTCACTTTTTTGATGTACGCCGTCCCGGGCGGCGCCGGCGAAAACATAAAGCTTGTCTGGTTTGCCGCGGCCTATGTGCTGTGGGAATCCTTCTACACGCTGTGCGACGCGCCGATCTATGGCATGGTGACCACCATGACAAGCGACCTGAACGAGCGCAACACCATCATGTCCCACTCGCGCATCTATTCCGCCCTGGGCGCGGGGCTTCCCGCCCTGCTGGGGGCCTACCTGGTGAGCCGCGAGGTGGGCATGAGCTTCACCGCCGTCGGCGGCATCTTTTCTGCCGTCGCGCTGGCCACCATGCTGCCGATCTGCCTGCGCGGAAAAGAACGCAATTACGTCGCCACGGACCAGGAGCAGGAGTTCGGCCTGCGCGAGATGGTCCGCTATCTGGTCTCCAACAAATACTTATTCATTTTCTTCGGGTCATACCTGGTCATTCACTGCTTGGGCACCTCCGAAATACTGAACCTGTTCGTGTCGTACTATCTGTTCGGCAACGAGCTGTTCAGCGTGATTTTAATGGTCCTGACTTACCTCCCGGTGGCCATCCTGGCGTTTTTCGCGCCGCGGCTTTTGACAAAAATAGATAAGCATAAGCTGTTTTTCTACTGCAACGCCGCCTGCGCGGCGCTCGGCATCCTCATCTATCTCACGGGCTACAGCAACATCTATCTCTTTGTAGGATTGAACATGCTGCGGGGCGTTCCGATCGGCATCGCCACGTTTTTGGTGTTCATGTTTACGCCGGACTGCGCGGAATACGGAAAATTCAAGTCGGGCGTGGATGCGCGCGGCATCACCTTCTCGCTGCAGACCTTCTCGGCAAAGCTGACCGGCTCCGTCGCCACCGCGCTGGGGATGTTCATCATCGGCCTGTTCGGCTGGAAAGAGGTCGTCGCGGAAAGCTTTGAGGAGTTGATCGCGCTGGAGGCGGCGCAGGGGCCGCTTCAAACCGCCCAAGCCATCAACGGGCTTTGGATCACGTACGCGCTGGTTCCCGTCGTCGGCTTTGTTCTGGGCACGGTCATATTGTATTTCTACCGGCTGTCGAACCAGGATGTACAGGCCATGTCGGACTGCAACGCCGGAAAGATCACCAGGGAAGAGGCCATCGGACAGCTCACGCCGGCGATCAGGAAGGAATTCACGTGATATTTTTGCCAGTATGCTTACAAAGAAAAATAAAAAAGAGTAAAGTGAGATCATTATGTTAGGACTCGGCAAATGGAAATTCACCGTGACCACCAGGTTTTACAGCGGGGAAGCGTTCCTGATCGTCGGCGAGAAGGACGGGGAATACGAAGTCTACGCTGAACTGGCCAGCGGAAAAAGGCCCGATTTTCGTTTCAGCAAGCTACAAGCACAGGGCAACACCCTCACAGGCGTCGCCCAGCACAGCCTGCTCCAGGGGAATATGATCCCCTTCAGCGCGACCTTCGAGGACGGTACCGCGAGCGGTTCCCTTGATGTGCCTTTCGTCGGCATGATCAAGTTCAGCAACGCCGAAAAGGTCGGCTGAGCTTGGCGTCGCCGTCACGCCATATAGAATACCTCGGTCATCAAGGGCTGCGCGCCCGTCCGGGGGTCCATATCCATGACCATGACGTCCTTCATGTACGCGTTCCAGCGGTCCACCACGGGGCTCTCGCGCTGCACGCGCGCGGCATGGTCTGCGCCGAGCTCGCACTCGTAGTAGCCGAACAGCTCGCCGCTGTCTGTACACCAGATGGAATAATTGCATATGCCGGCCTTATGCAGGAGCGCCAGCATCTCGGGCCAGATTTCGTCGTGCCGCTTGACGTATTCCTCCCGCATGCCGGGGAGGATACGGGCTTTCCAGGCGTAACGTTGCATGGGTTGCGCTCCTTTTTAATTTTTTTTCCGCGATACCCCCAAAGCTGCGCAAAAAAGTGCGCCAAAACCGGCGTTTCCCGGGGGGAAGACTTTCATAACGATGTATGATAGTTGGGTGCGCTGTGGGGCCGGTTTCCCCGGCAGGAAAGCCGCCGTTGTCTCGGCGGCTCCCCTGCCTTCGCCGTTTATGGGGTGATGCCGATGTCTCCCACAGTACCCACAAAGTTGTAGTGAATCAAGACTTCCTGCTCCCGGTGGCCGTCGATCTTGACTGCGTCATGCACGACAATCTTCTCGATGAACTCCCTCAGCAAGCCCGGCGTCAGCTCCTGGATGTCCGTGTACTTCCGCACGAGGGCAAGAAATTTGTCTGCACTGACAGCCTTTTCTTCTTGCTCGGAGAGCTCGTTTTCGAGTGCGCCGGCTTGTTCCGTGAGGGATTTCTGCTCAGCCTCGTAGTCGGTCAGCAGCTTGGCGAAGCGTTCGTCGGATATTTTTTGGCTTACGTTGTCCTCGTAAATCCGCTTCACCAGGGTATCGAGTTCGTCGATTCGCCTGCGTGCTTTGTCCAGTGTACGGCGCTTCTCTTTGGCCTCGCGGCGGGCTTTCTCCAAGTTGCCGTCCATCACCCCATGCGCACGAATCTGTCCTCGTGCCGGGCCGCCAGGGCGGTCACACGGCGCAGGTCGTCGAGCACGATTTGCTCCAGCACGACGGTGCGGATATAGTGCGCGGTGCACTCGCCCAGGCCCTTGCGGTACCGCCCGCAGACGAAGCTCTCCTGCTCTTTCGCGATGGATTTGGCCCTGTGGTGATGCATCTTGGCTCCGCAGCCGCTGCAGAACGCCAGGCCCGAGAGCTTGTTCGGTTCGCCCAGTTCCGTTGGCCTGCGCTTGCCCTCGCGCACCCGCCGCACGATCTCGAAGGTTTCCCTGTCGACAATGGCGGGGTGGTGGTCCTCGATAATGCACCGCTTGTCCGGCGGGACTTCTATGCGCTTCTTGCTTTTCACGGACGGCCTTGTCAGCTTCAGGCTCTCGTAATCACCCGCATAGACACGGTTCCCGAGCATCTGCGAGATGCTTTGCGGCGCCCAGTGGCAGGGGNAATTCACGGTGTTTTCG
>JGI24702J35022_10001891_pt1 | contig 12877 bp, 10 predicted proteins | sample TergutTh196P4_FD_35022 | JGI IMG/M metagenome (IMG submission 35022)
GTTCACATCCGGGAGGATCAATGGAAATCCGGATTGAAAATAGGAGCCGCTTTCCCAGCCGGTTTCTCCCGCGGTCAGGACTTCAACTAATCCGTCTTTATCCAAATCCCGGTATTCGTAGAAGAAATTGGTCCATTTCGACATCCCGTTGTAGAGAAATTCCTTGTCTTCCTTGGAGAAACCGCTGAGGTCCTTGTTTTCCATGAGCCACAAAAGCGCCATTCCCTGCACGGGAGGCTTCATATTATCCCCGGCGCCCGCATAGGTTAGCGCATCGGCGATGCGCCCTGTGACGGCGTCCTGATTATCAAAGCAGGATAGTAATAGATTCCAGGCGAATTCCAGATTATGGGAAAGCCAGACGGCGTGCATCGGCTGCTGCCAGGAGAAAGCCGCTTCAAAGGTCGAGCGGATCATTTTGATCATTTGCCTTTTGATGAAAGCGGAATCGCCGTCCGGCACGTTTGTCAGGCCCCAAATCGTCCACAAGGCCTTCATTCCTGTCTCACGATATTTCTCTGGCATAGACGGGGCGACGCTCTTTGCAAAGCTGTCAAAGTCCTCCGTTACCGCCTTGACGCAGGCATCATAGGAAAGATAGGATCTACGGCGCTTGGGATCCCTTGTCCATTCCTCCATAACCATCTCGATTATACCGCTTTTGTCCGGTAGAAGGTCGAGGGATCCGGCGGGGCCTTTCTTCAGTGTGCCGAGAGTCGGTACGAGAAGTAAGTAATAGTTCCCGAAGGTAGTTCTCCACGAGCCATCCAGTTGATCAATGGTAATGGCGCCTTGGAAACCGCCGTACATGGGCGTTATCCTCAAAGTCAAACCGTCTGTGCCCCTGCAAACGGCATATCTTGGATCGCCGATACAAAAGCGCACGCTGCCGAAATCGCATTCGAAAATGAGTTCATAGGGCGTAGTGGAGATCACGCACTGCCGCGGTATACCATCCTTAACCAATTCAAGCTTAACCTGTCTGAAGTTGTTGGTTTGCGAGGCTTTGTTCTTATCATTCGGACGCTGACGTGAAGTCGCCAGCCACAACTGCGTCTTTCCGAACAGATTGTACCCTCCGTTTCTATTCGCGAAGCAAAGATACGAGCCTTTTCGGGAGAACGGCATATCCAGGGGGTCGATAAAGGTTTCTGCAATTCTCATTGATATTTCCTCCTTTTCCTCCTTTTCATCAATCTTATCAACAGTATACCACACAACAAAAATCGAAAGAAGATTTTGCATGTGTATCTCAAAAAAGATAAAACCTCGTAAAGCCTTGCCTTCAACTGGAACGGCGTCAACATTTATGATACGATGGCGGAAAGCGCAAAGCTAAAAAACGTGACGAAATAAAGGAGGAAGTCAAGATGCGGCATCCCTATCTTATTCGTTTGGACGACCCGGAAGACTGGCTCGCAGTCCGCGAGGATCTCCAAGCCGGTACAGGAGACCTGATTGAAGAAGCCCATGATATTCTTCGCCCCGAAGGGCCTGACCTGATGTATGAATTCAATGATTCCTATTTCTATAAATCTACCGCCTATCACGAACACAGCACCGGCTGGGAGACCTTCTTTATTCACGAAGGGCAGTTGGACCTTTGTATCAGGGGGAAGACGGCGACGGTCAGTCCCGGGGATGTGATATTCATTCCCCCTTACACCGTGCACAAAATGACTTCGCTGAGCAATCCTCTCATATGGAATGGACTGTTTCACGGCTTGGGCCTGCTCTCGGTGATGGATAATAAGGATATGATCCAGAAAACCAATCCGGATCTATTGCTGAATCCGGAAATGCGATCCAACTACTTAGCCAATTCGGACAATATCCCGCGGGAGAACCCCTGCTTTGAGGAGCGCGTACCGAAAGAAGAGATACGGGAAATCCGGGCCTTTGACAAGCCTTTAGCCGTATACGCCTTGCCCGGCGTCTCCTTGCGCCAGTACACGGGACGATGGGAAAATGACGGTAAGACCGAATTGTGGCTGGCTGAGATGAAGCAAGGATTCAAGGTATCCTTTAATCAATTCAACCCGAACGCCGATTTATTCTATGTCGTCGAAGGGCAAGTGAAGTTTTGGGTAGCCGGCGAAGAGTTTGAAGCGGGGCGCCGCTGCCTGGTCAAGATCCCCCGTTATGCCCCCAGAAGTTTCGAAGCGCTCACGGACGCAAAAATGTATGACGCGGGCGGCTCCACGCACTGGTCGGATTTTCTGGGCGATATGACGTCGTTAAAGAAAATGTCCCCTGAGAAATATGCGGATAAACAGTACACCAAAGGCGTTTTCCGGCGCCATCAGTGTTATGTCGAGTCCGCAGCCTACAAGGGACAAGCGATATACTAAGATGCGCTTCGCAGCGCTGAGATTCCGCAACGTTAGCGGCTAGCCGTCATGATCCATAATAATGGCGCAGGCGTAGTCGTTGAGGCTGATGTTTTGCACGGCGGCGATGCCGCTTCCGGCTTCCCAAAGCGGCGCCGAAGTCGAGTGGGTCTGCAATGCTTTGTGCACATTCACGCCCTTCTTCACAAGCTCTTCGGTGGTATAGCCGTCTACGATACCGCCTGTCAGGCAGGTTATGCCGCGCGCAGAGGCGTCAGGATGGAATTCGCCGCCGGGTCCGTCGGTGCCGTCCGTGTCAACGCTCGACAGGACAATCCTCTTGCTGCCGGCCAAAACCAGCGAAGCGGATAGACAGTACTCCTGGTTTCTGCCCCCTATGCCGGGGTTTTCGCCGCAAGCCACCGATGTTTCGCCGGTCGTAAAGATCGCGCAAGGCGCTTGAAACGTAGAATTCCCCCGCTCGACCGCGTTTGCCATCTGACCCATAATCCGGCCGGCAGGCGCGGCTTCGGCGTTGATAAGGCCCAGGTAGTGGGGCGTATAGCCAAGTTCCGCGGCGCGTTGCATCCCCGCGACGAGAGGCGACCGGCTTTGCGGCATAACGCCGAATATCCGGAAGTCGAAGGTTTCGTATTCCTGCCATTTGACCGATTCTTTTTCGGGATCAAAGTGCTGAAGGAAATCAACGATGGACGCGGGCATTTTGCCGCGGACGTCATATCTTTCTATGACATCAAGCGCTGCTTTATAGTCGCTGTTCACGCATATCGTGTGCAGCCAGCCATTATGTTTGAGAAGCATTTCATACTCGCTCAGCCCGGGGAATCGTCCTAATAATCCGATATTGTTTGGTTCGACGCTGAGGAGATGGACCATTTTCGCGGGATGGATCAGACGGCTGATCCTTCCGCCTTTGAGCTGATCCACATTGATGCGAATCTGATTCAGGTCGCCTGTATTGACGCCATATTCGATTTGCATCAGGCGCGTGGTTTCCGTTACGTCGTCCAGCGGCAGCCCGGGCCAGGGCAAGGTCATCAGCGCCGAGACGCCGTTGCCGACAGCGGTAATGACGAGATCGTTGGCTGTGAGTTTTGCCTCGGTAATGATGTCCACTATTTTCTGGCAGCCTATAGCACAATATTTGTCCGGCGCCGGATGCCCCGCAAGGGTTACGCCGATCCGCTCCATAAGGATTTCATCGCCGTGTTTCGCTACGATGTGCCCGTCTGTCAGATACTCTCCCAGGAGATCCTCCAGGGCTTTGGTGACTTTTTGAATGCCTTTTCCCACGCCGAACANATANACGCGNTCGATTTGNTCGAGGTCATAGACGGCGGGGCCGCTCCGCGGGTCCCCCTTCGGTTCAAAGTCCAATCCTTCGAAGATTAGCCTGCTCCCTTCCATCCGTGCCAGCATGCGTGTGTTTGCATAAGGGTCGGCGGCGGAAAGTCCGGCTTCCATTATTTCCATGAGGATTTGCCTGCCTTCGGTGTTCCCGTGATTGGTCAGCATTTCGTTATTTATTACTCTCATCAATATCCGTACCCCTCTCCTTATGGAATCTGTACCTTTGCATTGTATTTACAAAGTATAAGCCAAATGTACTTTTCTTTTTGTTGAAAAAGAGACTATAATAAAATGAATTTGAAATAATGGAGGGATACGATGAAAGGCACTGCTATTGTATCAGTTAAAGCAAGCGAAGTTGAAGCGCGCAATACACCGGCGGTAGAAGCTACGGTAAGAACGGAAAACGGCGGGTTTGGCAGGGCTGTCTGTGTCGCAGGCGCTTCTATCGGGACCCATGAAATCCCCTTCGCGTACGACGGCGGCGAAAAGTGGAATGGAAAGGGCGTCATGCGGGCAGTCAACGCGGTGAACGAAAAAATTGCCCCCGCCATTATGGGTATGGACGCCGCGAAACAAATCGACGTTGACGCCGTGATGCTCGAAATCGGCAAAGACGTTCTTGGCGGTAACGCAACAGGCGCGGTTTCCGCCGCCGTGCTGAAAGCCGGCGCCGCTGCGCTGGGCATTCCTCTTTATCAGCACATCGGCGGCGCTTCGGCTTATATGTTGCCGGTGCCGGGTACGCAATGGTGCAACGGTTCAAAACGCCATGGAGATAAACTGGACAGGGCAAGCATCAAGCCATCTTTTTCGTTTGTGGCTTATGATTTCGACACCTTTTCCGACGCCGCTTATGCATGCTGGATTATGACGAACCGCTGGCAGAAACTGNTGCGGGAGAAGTTTGGGCATGATTATATGTCGATGATCGGCCCCGTGCTGCCTGCCGGNNTGGTGAAGAGCGATACCGAATTATTTGATCTTGTGACCGATCAAATTATCAAAGCCGGTTATCAGGATCGCGTGGGCCTTCAGGTTGATATAGCGGCGGACTGCTACTATAACTATGATACGAATATGTATGAAGGCTTATTCGATACGACGCCGCGGACGGTGGATGAACTGATCGAGTTCCTGGTGAATATGACAAAACAATGGCCGTTTGTGATCATGGAGGATCCGCTCCGCGAAGATGATTATGAATCGACGGCCAAATTTACGAAAGCCGTTGACATTCAGGTTGTTGGCGACGACCTCTTCACAACCGATCCGGCTCGCGTATTGGAGGGAATCAAAGCAGGCGCGGCAAACACNGTTCTTTTGAAAGTCAATCAAATCGGTACGATCACAGAAGCTTTCGACATGGTAAGCCTTGCTTATCAGAATGGCTATGCGGTCATGCCNTGCTCCTCCCGCGGCGAAGGCGTCGACATATGCGATTACAGTGTGGGATTNAAGGTCGGTACCATCCGCGAATCCGGCATCGGCGTCGAAGCCAATCGCTTGAGGGAAATCGAAGCGGAACTCGGTTCANGGGCGACATTCGCNGGTAAGCGCGGGCTGGTCGGCGATCGCTTTAAAACCAAGTAAAGCGACCAGCCATACGCCTNCATTACCCTACTTCATTGCCGCAAGGAGACGGTCAAAGGGCGGCTCTCTGTAGTACGCGACGCGCTCGTCGAGCTCGGGGAACGNGAGTTGGCCNGTCTCCATAAAGGCTTGCAACTGNGCTTTCGTCGGTATGCCGGCCCTGCCCCCCAGCCTGGTACATTTTACTGCGGAAGCGGCTTGCGCGTACTTGCAGGCGGCTACGGTATCAAAGCCTTCGAGGCATCCGGCGATATACGCCCCGTGAAATACATCGCCTGCGCCGGTAGTGTCGATCACATCCACCTTGTTTGCCGGCGATTGAAAGAATATTCCTTCGCTGTCGATTCCCACAAGCCCCCGGGCCCCAAGGGTCACGACGGTTACCGCGTGCTCATTTTTCTGCCACGCGCGTAATTCTCTCAGGTTTTTTTCATATTGGACGTCCTCTCCGAACACAGATTTATACGCGTATTCGGAAGCGAGGCAGTGGCCCATATATTGTAATTGTTCGACTTTGCCGTCTTTCAGGTTGTCCACATCCACGACGACNGGTTTACCGGCTTCGCAGAACCACTTNGCCGCTTGTACTGTCGTATCGTCAATATCGGCGAGCAGCAGCCATTTTGCCTGAAGCAAGGCTTCTTTATCCAAATCCTTCGGCTGCAGGGGAGGCACGCCAGAGGGGTGCCGAAAGCCTAAGAAGCTGCGCCCGCCGGTGGTTTTTTCGGCAAGACACAGAATCACAGGCGACTGCGTGCCGGGGATGTCGGTCAAATGGGAACAATCGATGTTGTGGCGTTCGAAATCCAAACGGATACAGCGACCGAAGATTCCGCCCACATTCGTGTGAATCGCCGCAGTATAGCCGAGCCTGGATATGGCCGCCAGAGCGGTCGGTATCTTCCCGCCATATTGCCAGCTGGATTCGAGGGTTCTGGCGTTTTTGTCTGTCTCAGGCAAAGCCTCGATCGATAAGATTTGGTCAAAAAAGGGCATTCCAATCCCTGCTACGTCCATCCTGTATCCCTCCTATGGCCGATCGATTTCAAAATCCAGATAGCGGCAAGCTTCTTCGAGGACGTCAGCCCAGTGGCCGTGCATCCCGGCTATATGGTGGATGTAAGGCCCATAGATGATCTTTCGCTCCCAGCGCGGCCAATCGTCCACTTCAAACCAGCTGTAAGTACCGTTGGTGGGCGGCCCGCTTACGGCTTTTCCTTCACCGGCAAGAAGGGAATATTTACCATTTAGCCCGTCGAGGCGCGCGATCGTCATATCGCCGTGCGCCATCTCCCACCAGCCTACGCTCCCGTTCAGCGCAGGCCCGCTCTCCGGACGCGCGCCGCTCACTGGGAAAGGCCCGCAATGCCATAAGAGCTCCGCATTGTCGTTTTGGGGGTGGCGAATGGTAAGGTCGGCGCAGAAGGGCTTCCCTTTGCCGCGGGACGCCGCGGTCAGCAGGGCCATCGTAATGGCGCACATGACGTCCGTTTCGCAGCCTATGGGCAAGCCGCAGTTTGTCACATCTCCAAAAACGCAGCATGGCGCAAAACCGATCATTCTGGGAAAAGCAGTCCAACACTCGCTCCCGATGGCGTCGAGATTATGCTTTTTAGCCAATTCGAGATAAACGAGCCGCATAGCGGCAAACTTCTCAAGGGCGCCTTCCTTTGCCGCGCTTACATCCATCTGCGTCGCAATTTCCGCNTGCACCGCNTTTACCTCATCCGGGTGCTTCTCCAGATACTCGTCCACGCCGGCGGTGATATCAAAGGCGCTCAGCGGAACGATTTCGATACCCAGCTTTTCCAGCAGCTCCGCTTCATTGTACATCACGCAGAGAAAAGGCTTCGGCCGCATACTGACCACGCCGGCGCGCATAGTGCGGGCTTTTTTTACTACAAGGGAAGCGCGAAGGAACCGGTCAAAGCCCGCGGAGAAGGTCGGGGCGCCGATCGGGCTGTTTTCGATGTAGGTAAAGGGCACGCCATAACGCTGGAGCGCCTTGGAACTGGGAAACGAGCCGCACTGTGCATCCGTCTGGCGAACGCGACCGCCTTCAGAGGGCGGCGCGGCGTCCCGCGGGGCGTACAGGAGGAAGGGAACGTTCATTCGCTTGCCGAGCATAGCCACGACTTCCTCCGTCCCATAGTTGCAGTGGGGCATAAAGAGCGCGTTCACATTTTTTGCCTGGAAATGCGCCGCAACGCGGGAGACGTCATCGACCTCGCTCAGCAGCCCATCCTCGTTGAGCCAGTCGATATCGATTATCTCGACGTCGGCGCCGCTTAATTCTTTCGTCTTTTCTTGAAGGAGACGTTTATTTTCAAGCGCAAAGGATTGATCATACATCCTGCGCCTCGTCGGCGCAAAGCCCAGAATCAGCTTATTGTCATTGTACATGGATAGGAACCCCCCTCTCAAAGATGAGCTGCGCCATAACCCAAAGCGACGCAGCCTNANGTGAATGTTACATAGGGCTACCGCCCATTACCGAATCGAAGCGGTATCCCTTTGGTAATATGATGCCTGGTTATAACTGTTCAAATACCAAGGTTATCGTTCCTGTCNTGCTGGCATGGGGAGGAAGGACGATCAGCCCGGACTCCTCTTGTAAGCCATCCGCGTAGAGATTATGCGCATCGATGGAGCAGGTCATGTTTTCAAGGCAGAACCACGAATTGCCCGGGGANATGAAGAATACGAGGTGGTTNAACTCGTCGCTCGTTTTGAGNANGACTTTATAACCCAGCGTCGTATAGTGAATTTCGGCGGATTCTCCCGGGGGATAGCCAAAAAAGTCAGTGTCAAACTTGAGGTCCTTGACGGCTTGGGGCTTGCGCAAGTCGAAGCCGCTACCCTCGACGCNNAGGATATGGCCNGTCGGCAGGATGGCTTCGTCGCATTCGATCACCGACTCTGCCGGGATGGATACAAGGCTGCCGTCGTCGCCGGAGTGCCGAAAGAAAAAAGGATGAATGCCAAAGCCGTAAGGCAGTTCTTCCGCGGACAGATTGTCGACGGTATAGGCGATTTGGAGACCGTCCTCTGAGAGAATGTACGAGAGGGAGAATCGGTGTTCAAAGGGGAAGCCTTCGTACACAGCTTCGCCCGGCTTAAAATCTACCCAGAGGGTCAAGGTGATGGAATCCTCAGATATCACAGGGTCGTTAAACTGAAATGCTTCGTCGATCACCAGGCTGTGCAGCAAAATGCGTTTGCCGCGCTTGACCTGATCGTAGGTTTTCCCTTTAAAGCGGTACACGCCGTCGCGGACGCGGTTTGGCATGGGGTAAAGCACGGGGCTGCCGCCAATCTGTACGCCGTCCGGACGCGCGATAGAACCGATAATATCGACGCCGTCACGGGAAAAACGCCTCAGGCTTGCGCCGGTAGTATTGACTACGATTGCGGTTTCGTGCCTGCCGCTGCATTCTAAAGTATACACCCGGCCGGCGCCCCTTGGATCAGGGGCGTCGGAAAAGGAGAATACGGCCTTACACATGATCCAGCCCCCTTTTATAATAGACGACGCGTTCATCGATCTCGCNGTAGTCGATTTCGCCTGTCTTCATAAAGCGAATGGCGGTATCAAAGTCGGGGATGCCCGCCCGGCCGCCTGCGCGCGTACACTTTATCGCGCTGACGGCATTGGAGAAGTCCGCCGTCGTTTTCGCGTCCCAGCCGCGAAGAAGCCCGACCAGAAAGGCGCCGTGAAATACATCGCCTGCGCCTAAAGTGTCCATGACAGGCACATCATAGGCCGGCAGCCGGAAAAACCCGTTCCCGTCCATGCCGACGCATCCCTGGTCCCCTAAGGTGAAGACGACGATGTCCGGTCCCATGGCGCGCGTCTCCGCACAGTTCTTTTCATAGTCCAGGTCGTCGGGGAAAAAGTCNTGATAGACAAATTCACTGGCGATAAAGGCGTCCACCAGCCCGATATGCTTCTTGAGGCCATCGTGGGGATGGTCGGCGTCCATCAATACTTTTACGCCGCTTTCTCTCGCAAGGCTTGCGGCTTGCACGTTCAGGCCGGATAGATGCGCTAAAAAAAAGAAACGCGCCGTGCGAAGCGGCTCCCAATCGATCTCTGCTTCATCGCCCGGGTGCGATACCGTGCCGGGTTTAAACAGGATACTCCGGCCGTGGGTCTCATCGTCGCTCATCACGACGGAAAGCGAAGTGGTTCCCTGCCTGGTCTCCATGCGGCTGATATCGACGCCGTGCCGCTTGAAGTCCTCGCAGATCGCCCGCCCGAAAAGGTCGTCCCCCACCACGCCGATTTGCATACATTTGGCGCCCAGACGCGCGGCGGCAACCAGTCCGGTTGAGATTTTGCCGCCCCCCTGCCAGGTGTAGTCGTCGAGGAAGGCGCCTCCGTTTGGCGTGGGAAGTTTATTGAGATGTAGCGCAAAGTCCATGCAGGGGTTTTCAATTCCTATGACGTCAAACATAAAGCATTTTCCTCCATGTATCCTGTTAATCATACTAAAGCGGGCTGCCGCCCGCAACCTGAGCTGTGGCGGCAGCCCCTTAAGAAGAATGTTTCTTACTTAATATCTACCTTGACCTGTTGATCTTCCGGGATCATAAAATATTCGCCGTCATTTGCGTATGTGCGCTCCGGCAGCAGGATCAGCACATGTACCGGCGCGTCGCCCGCGACAAATTGGCGTCCGTGGACGATAGCGGGGTTAAGCGCTACGAAGGTGCCGCAGGGTACCAGGAAGGCCTCCAGCGCCTCCGCGTTGATCGTACGCGCGGGTTTGCCGACGTAGATCACGATATCGCCGTCGATCGGCAGTATCCCTTCGCCCGTGTAGCGGTGATATTCGGCGAAACCGATAACCGGATCGCAGGGCGCTACCCTGGCGACGGAAGCGGCGACAAGCATATCCCTGGACACGTTCAACTTTACCAGGTCGGGGTAGAATTCGCTTGAGCGCTCCTCCCCCTGACGCAGCGGCGACATCTCGACAAGGTTGTGGTAGCTCCCGTAGTAACGAAACGCCTCCAAAGACAAGGGCTTGACTTCGATTGTTTTCATCTGTATCCACCTTTCCGGCCGCCTTTTAGCAGCCTGCTATTCGTTTGAGTTTATGGGCGAAGCGCATCTTTTACAGACATGACGGGCCGGCCGGACCGGACAGATCTGGGCTTTCAAAGACCGAGCCGTTGATATAACGGGCGACTTCCTGCAGGGCGCGGCGGTACTTGCCGTAAACGCCGCCTACATGGTGGATGTAGGGACCGAAAATGAGNTTTTCCTCCCANTTCTTCCAATCGTCCGTCTCGAACCAGACNTAGGTGCCTGTCGTCTCCGGGCCGTCGACGGCATGGCCTTCGCCGCTGAAGAGATAAAACTGATTATTCAGGTCGTCAAANCGGAAGACCGTGATATCGCCTTTNTTCAAGCGCCAGGTTTCATTGCCTCTGTCCATACGGGCGACGCATTCCGGATCCTTCAGAGAGTAGGGGAAGGGACCGCAGTGCCAGAGCAGCTCCGCGTTGTCATTGGCCGGATGGCGGATGGTGAGGTCGGCGAAGAAGGGCGACTCTTCCTCAAGGGCTACCGCTTTGAGGATAGCCAGGGTCACCGCGCCGTTTACGTCGCACTCGCAGGAGAGGGGCGTCCCCTGGTCGGCCAGTTCCCCGACCGCCAGGCAAGGCATGGCTTTCAACAGGCCGCCAAAGGCAGACCAGCACTCTACCGCGCCGGCGGCGCATTGGTTCCTCTTCATCAACTGCTGCAGGGCGACGACCAGGGCGACCGTGTTTTTGGCGTCCGCTTCCGGCAGGGAGGAGAAATCGATGCGCGCCGTCACGTCGGCGTAGTAAGCCGCAAATTCCGGGTCATTGTCAGCGACCAGCTTCATGGCGAGGTTTGCCGCCTGCACCGGCGCAATCGGCACAGTCAGGACGCCCAGTTCGGACAGCAGGCTTGTCTCGTCGCTGATGACCGAGCCGAAGCCTCCCGGACGCGCGCCGATCTTCGCTACCCGAAGGGTCTTTAAGGTCTTCATCACNGACGCTACGCGGACAAAGGTCTCGAAGCCGGAGCGGAATTCTTCGCTTTCGGTTTCGCAGTTAAAGATATAGCTGAACTTAACACCCATCCGCAACAGTACTTTGCTGGCGGAAAACATGCCGCACTGGGTGTCCCGCCCGCGNGCTTCGGGGGTGTTNGGCCGTTCGTCCCTTGCGCCCCAAAGCAATGTGGGGACATGCAGCGCNGCGGCGATGGAGGAAATGACAAGCTCTTCGCCGTAGTCGCAGAAGGGGATAAACAGGGCGTCGATCCCGGCAAGCTTCGCCACAGCCGGCCCGACGTCGGGCTCCCGGAAGGCAATGCCGTTTTCGCAGACGTCGTCAATGTCAATCAACTCGACTTTGTCCGGCTTTACCGTGCGGATAACCGCCATGAAGCGATCCTTCTGCCGCTGCGCTTCTTCCATACTGAGAAAGGCGCGTTTGGTCGGGGCGACACCGATTTTTACTTTATTAAACATAGCCTGGCCTCCTATACACTCATATTCGTTTGTTTCAACAATCCCGGTTAAAAAGTTATCCCCTTCGGGTTCAGGAGCCTGATTTTGGATACGAGGAATTCGATGATCTTGCTTTCGATTGCTTGGAGGACGCCAAAACCGCTGACCCGGCCCTGCGGGTCGCCGTAAGCTTCCTTGGCAAGGTTATAGTAGGCGCGGTCATACTCCGTAGCGATATTGAATTTGGTAATGCCAAGCTCGACTGCCTTCCGCACCTGGTCCTCCGGGATATCCGAGCCGCCGTGCATGACCAGGGGTACGGTGACCTGCTCGCGGATAGCGGCAATACGCGCAAAATCGAGATTGGGTTTTTCCTTGTAAGCGCCATGGGCGTTGCCTACCGCGATAGCCAGGGAATCGCAGCCGGTGAGTTCAACGAACTTCGCCGCATCCTCCGGTTTCGTAAACAGGTCCGGATCCTGAAAGTCACTGAGATTGGCGCCGCTGCCGACATGGCCCAGCTCGGCTTCCACATCGACGCCGAAGATGCGCGCCGTCCTTACGACTTCGCCGGTCATCACGATGTTTTCGTCAAAGGGTTTCGAGGATCCGTCTACCATCACGGAAGGAAAGCCGTCCCGGATGCCCGCAACGGCCATTTCCGCCGTACTGCTGTGATCCAGATGGACGGCGATGGGCGTCGCCGATTGCCGGGCGAAGTCTGTCGCTATATACGCGACGTATTTGAGAGGGATATGCCGCTGAAAACCCGGGAAAAACTGGATGATGATGGGAACCCGCTCCTGTTCCGCCGCCTTAACGACCCAGAGGATGGTTTCATAATTAAATACATTGATTGCCGGGACCCCGTACTTGTGCTCCGTTGCGTGCCGGAGCATGTCGTTTACTTTGATGAGCGTCATCTGACGTTCCCCCTTCTTCCCTAAATCCAAAACCCGCCGCCGTGAAGGCGGCGGGCGCAGAGTCTGTGCAACTGTAGTCTGAACGAAGATTCGTTTAGAAGATTCGTTTATTCGTAACCGAATTCCGCCAGATATTCCTTAAACTGCCGGTCGTAGCTTTCGCGGCATT
>JGI24702J35022_10001892_pt1 | contig 12870 bp, 9 predicted proteins | sample TergutTh196P4_FD_35022 | JGI IMG/M metagenome (IMG submission 35022)
GCTTTTTCCAGCGCCGGGTCAGCGGCTTCCCACTCGCAGGCGGCGGCCTGCACATCCATGGGCAGCGTCACCACGCACGGCCCCGGCCGGCCCGTATTCATCCGGCTGAACGCCCGCCGCAAAATTCTGGGCAATTGGTTGACCGACTCCGCCCGCCAGCTGCGCTTGGCCAGGGGCTCCAGGCTGCGTACGATGTTGCTGTCCTGATAGCGCTCCACCTCCTGAAGGACACCCACGCCCTTCATGTGCACGTGGGTGTCCCCGCACAGGGCCAAAAACGCGGTTGAATCCACGTAAGCCGTCCCCAGGCCGATGCTCAGGTTCAGCGTGCCCGGCCCGATGGACGCGAACGCCGCGAGGGGCTCCCCCTTGACCCTGTAGTAGCCGTCCGCGATGGCCGCGGCGGCCTGCTCGTGCTTCACCTGGATGTATTTGATGTTGCCCGCCTGTTCCTCCCTGCGTATCGCGTCGAACAGCCCCAGCACGCCGTGCCCCGGGATGCCCACGATATACGGCACGCCCTCGTGCACAAGGTGCTTGACGACGATCTCCCCGCCTGTCAGTTTCATAGATGCCCTCCGTAAGTTAGTGTTGTATAAATCATATACCAAACGGCCAAAAAATTCAAGGGGTTTTGCGAATAAATCTCCGCCTTGACATCCCCCTGCCCCTCCTGTATAATAAATATATACAGGAGGTGCTTCCATGAAAGACACCCAGTCAACCCGCCTCTCTCTCCCCCGCACCCTCGCCTTTGCCGTGGGCGACATCTTCGGCGGCGGCTCGTTCAACATCATCAATTTTCTCTATCCCGGCTTCCTGGCACTGGCGGTGGGGCTGCCCGCGCACCTGGCCGGAGTGGTCATCCTCATCGCCCGCATCTTTGATGCCGTCATCGACCCCGTCCTTGGCCTCATTTCAGACAGGATGCGCGTGCGCTTCGGCACGCGCCGGGGGGCGATCATCGCCGCCTCGCCGCTGCTGGTGCTGTCCATGTTCCTGATGTTCTACCCCTATCACCACCCGGATTTGAACGTGCGCTTCTGGTCCGTGCTCTCGTCCTATATTTTCTTCTACGCCGTGCAGAGCGTCATCATGATCCCCTACTACTCCCTTTCCAGTGAAATGACCGAGGACTACACCGCGCGCGCGCGCATGACCACCGTGCGCCTGGGTTTCTCGATTTTTTCTTCGATTGTCTGCGTGGCCGTCCCCGGCATGATCGTCGAGCGCTATGAGGGCAACAAGGGCTATATCGTCATGAGCCTCATCTTCGGCGCGGTATTCTTCGTATGCATGCTGCTCACGGGCGTCTTTGCCAAGGAGGGCGTGCCCGCGCCCAAGCAGGCTGAGCCCTTCGCCTTCAGCGATTTCATTCGTCCCTTCAGCGTGAAGCCCTTCCGGCAATACCTGTATATTTTCCTGTGCTGCCAGGTCACCATGGCCATCATGAGCGGCCTGTTTTTCTTCTACATCGATTTCTATTTTTGCCGTGAGCAGACAGCCATGGGCGAGAGCAACATGGTGGGAACGCTGGGCGCGGCCCTCATGTTCGCCATGCAGATTGTCGCGCTGCCGGCCTACATGGCCATGATCAAAGAGGCCGGCAAGATGATGGTCTACATCGTCGGCTCCGTCATCTGGATCCTCGGCGCGCTGTGCTTATTCCTGGTGCCCCCCGGCGCGAGCCCTGCGGTCATTTACGTCCTGGCGGCCATCCTGGGCTTCGGCATCAGCGGCCCGGGCCTCATTCCCCACGCCATCTTCGGCGACGTCGTGGATGTGGGCGCCCTCAAGTTCGGCGCCAACGCCGCGGGGGCCTTCAGCGGCATCGCCAATTTGATCAACACCATCGCCTCGGCCTCGGGGCTGTCCGTCGCCATGGCGGCCATCGGCGCGGCTGGCTTCCAGGAGCAAATCATCGGCGCGCCCACGGTGGTCTCCCAGCCCGAGAGCGCCCAGAAGGCCATTCTCGCCATCATGGCCCTGGCCCCCCTGGTGTTCATGACCATCGGCATTTTCGTCTGCACCCGCTATAAGCTGAATAAAGATAACCACGCCCGCGTCCTTGACGCGCTGAAGGGCAGCGAGGAGGAGAGGGCAGCGGTGCTGGCAGCCCTGTAACTGTAGGGGCGGCAACCCGCCCATTGTCAAGCGGTAGGGGCGGTGATCATATTCATCTGCATGGCCTCTATCGTTTCGCCCATCTCGGTAATATAATCACTTGCGATGCAGGAAAGCGTTTTATCGCGCGAACAATTTATGCAGTCAAGCGCGGCCCCGGCATCGCGGAGCGACGTTCCTCCCCTGGCTCCCTCGTGAGGGAGCTCCGCCCGCAGGCGGTGAGGGAGTATCGCACAGCGACAAACAACAACCTTCACATAAAAGGAGAATTTCACATGACCCCAATCACCGTCCGCGGCCGCCGCTTCGTGGACCCCCAGGGCCGCGAGCGCATCTTCCACGGCATCAACTTCCCCATGGGCAAAACCGATCCCCCCACTTTAGAGGAGCCCTTCTTCGTGAAAAGCCGCGAGCTGGGCTTCAATATCATCCGCCTGGGCCCCTGCTGGAGCAAGCTTGAGCCGGAGTACCCCGGGCACTACGACGAAACTGTCCTGAAAATCATGGACGATATCTTCGACATGGCCGCCAAGTATGACATGTACGTCTTCCTCGACATGCACCAGGACCTCTGGTCGGACTTCGGCGTGGGCATAGGCGACGGCGCGCCCGTGTGGGCTACCCGGGACGACGGCTACGGCTACACCAAGCCAAAGGTGATCTGGGGCGAGGGCTATCTCTGGGGCAAGGGCATCTTCCGCGCCTTCGATCACTTCTGGATGAACGACCCGGTCTACGGCATCGGCCTCCAGGAGCACTACGCGAACCTGTGGCAGATGCTCGCCCGCCGCTACGCCGATCATCCGGCCTTCTTCGGCTTCGACTTTATGAACGAGCCCCACCCCGGCACCCCCGGCGGCAAGATATTCAAAACCCTCGTGGCGAATCTCGTGGGCGTGCTGGCCCTCTTCCCTGGCGTGAAGCGCAAAGAGGCCCTAAAAACCCTGCTGAGCGGCAAAAACACCCACGAGCTCCTGGACATCCTCACCTCCGATGTGATGCGCGAGGTCACCCGCGCGGCCGAGGGCCTCGCGCGCAAGTTCGACCGGGAGCGCTACCAGCCCTTCATCGCCCGCATGACAAAAGCCGTGCGCGAGGTCACCCCCAAGGGCGTCATCATGATGGAGCACAACTACTTCTGCAACATCGGCATCCCCTTCACCGCCAATTTCCCCGCCGGCGAGACCCAACCCTGCTACAGCCCCCACGCCTATGACTTCACGGTGGACGGCCCCCTCTACAACTACGCCAGCAATGACCGCGTGGGCTTCATCTTTGGCGAGAGCCGCCGTGCCCAGCAGCGCCTGCATGTCCCCGTGCTCGCGGGCGAGTGGGGTTCCACCGGCACCCTCAGCGACAAGGAGAAGGACTACGAGTGGTTCCGCCACGTGGAGTTCCTCCTGGATCTTTTCGACGGCTGGGGCTGGTCCAACACCTACTGGGCCTACTGGCACGGCCTGTACAACTATGACAACTTCATGGCCGTGCTCGCCCGCCCCTATCCCGTGGCCGTCAACGGCACCCTGGAGAACTTCAAGGTGCGCCTGAGCGCGAAAATCTGCACCCTGTGGTATACGCCCTCCCCTTCGGCCCTTGCCCAGCCCACGGAGATCTACCTCCCCAACGGCTATGAGAGCGTCGATGCGGGCGAAGGCGCGAAGGTATCCATGCAAGGGAAAATCCTGCAAATCACCACGGATTCACCGAAAATTGTCGTAAAGTATAACTGAGGTGCCGCCCATGCGATCCCACACAATCGCCGCCATCGAGGCCGCAGTCAACGCCGCCCTGGAGGAGATCCGCACGCCGGATATCCACGAGCCCGGGTATCAAAAAGTGGGGACGGTGGAGATGGGGGACAAGGTGCTATGCTGCCTGTAATCACCATTTCACCCATCGATCCGGAGTATAACATCGACCTGGTCGCCCGGTGGATCAGCCCAGCCTTCAACAAAGCCAACAAAACCCTGCCCTTTGCCGAGAGCACCTACGTGCTGTTCCCGGCTCTGCGCGGCAAAATAGGCGAGGACATGCCCGATTCTCAAATCAGAAAAATCGTTGCCCCCGCCGTGATGGCCAAGCTGCAAGAAAACGAAAGCCTGATCCAAGAAAAAATAGCTTATCTGCAAAATTATTTTCAAAGAATCAACGACGCCCTGCTGGCCGCCCTGGCCGATACGCATGAGACAAGCTGGCCCGCGGACTGCCATGAGATCGCCTGCCATGTCGGCTACATATCCCGGTGCCCAAGGAATGTCATAATAAAAAAGCTCTGGGTATCCTGCTCCATGGACGACACGGAAATCATAAGAGCATCCCTCCATGAGATGGCACACTTCATGTTCTACGAGAAGTGGAAGGAAATCTACGGTCCAGTCCTCCCAAAGGATTTGGGACGCCCCAGCCCCAGGTGGTACTTGGAGGAGATGACCGTCGATCCCCTGCTGAACGACGCCAGAATCAAAAGCGTCGTGCCGCTGGAGCACAAGGCCTACCCGCAGTTCTACGCTGAATCCATCGACGGAACCCCCATCATGGACCACATGAAAAACTTTTATGCGAATAGAAAAAGCATAGAAAAATTCATCAAAAAAGCCCATCGCTTTGTCAAGAAAAACATTGCGGAAATCATAGCGAAATGCGGCTAAAATTGTTTCTCCCACCGCCTCAGCTCCCGCACCGCCTGCCCCGATAAAACCACAACCCCGATCAAATTCGGCACCGCCATTAGCCCATTGAGCACATCCGCCGCAGCCCAGACAGTCTCCAGCCGCATCACGCAGCCCACCACAATCGCCCCCAGATAGACAACCCGGTAGGCCTTCACGCTCCTCTCGCCCAGCAGATACCGCGCCCCCTGCTCCCCGTAGAACGACCACCCCGTCAGCGTCGCAAACGCGAACAGCGCGATGGACAGCGATACGAAGCCCTTCCCCCACCGCCCCAGATCCGCGAAGGCCGCGCCGGCCATAGCCACGCCCTCATGGCCCTGCCACGCCCCGGAGCACAAAAACACCAGCGCCGTTACCGTACACATCAGAAGTGTATCTATGAACACTTCGGATATGCCCCACAGTCCCTGCACGGCCGGCTCCTTCACGTCGGCGGCGGCATGTACCACAGCGGAGGACCCCAGCCCCGCCTCATTCGAGAACACGCCCCGCGCAACCCCGTAGCGCATGGCCTTCGCTATTCCATACCCAACCCCTCCACCTAAGGCCGAAGGCACTTTAAACGCTTCGCGTACTATCAGGAAAAAGGCCCCAGGCAAAGCCTTATAATTTCTAATAAGAACAATGAGGCTCGCCAGCAGGAATACCCCTGCCATGGCGGGCACGATTTTTTCCGTCACCCTTGCGATGCGCCCCACCCCGCCGAAGATCACCAGCCCGATCAGGCCCGCCAAAATGATCCCCACCACCCAACCGGTTGAGCGAAAGGCAAAGATCTGTTTTGCCGCCTCGGCGATGGCGTTGGCCTGTGTCATGTTCCCTATGCCGAAGGAGGCCAATGCCAGCAGTGTGGCGTAGATCCCCGCCAGCCCTTTCGAACCCAATCCCTTCTCCAGGTAGGCCATCGGCCCGCCCATCCAGCCGCCGCTTGCCGTGCGCCACCGATATTTCACGCCCAAAATATTCTCAACGCAGCAGGTTATCATCCCCAGCGCCGCCGAGACCCACATCCAGAGCACAGCCCCCGGCCCGCCCAAACTCAAGGCGGTCGCTACGCCGACTATATTTCCGGTTCCCAAACACGCCGCCAGCGCCGCTGCGAGGGCCTGCCTTTGCGTAATGCTCCCCGCCGCGGCTTCCTGCTTTTTCAGCAGCGAGCCGAAGGTAACCTTGATCCACAGCCCCAGCCGCCGGAAGGGAAACCCTCCGCTGCGTATGGTCAAATACGCCCCGGTGAGCAAAAATACCGCCAGCATTGGCGGCCCCCAGAGGAAGCCCCCCAGCCCCTCCAGGATATTGTTGACGAGGCCCATACAATGCCCCCTTGCTTTTTTGGGTGAAACGCGTTATAATAACACTATAACACTATGTAAAGGGGCTGCCCATCATGCCAATCGCCGCCTATCTCAAGGCCGCCGCGCTCTCCCCGCGCGTCGTCGTGGCCAACCCCGCCGAAAACGCCCGCACCTGCCTTGAGGCCATCCAAATGGCTTTGATTGCCGGCGTGCAGGCAATCGCCCTGCCCGAGCTGTTCCTCGCTGGCTACACCTGCGGCGATTTGTTCAACCAGTCCCCCCTGCTCGCGGCCTGCGAGGCCTCCCTCCATTGGCTTGCCGAGCAGACAAAACATAGCCCCGCGCTCATCGCGGTTGGCCTGCCTGCGCAGATCGACGGGCGGCTCTATAACTGCGCAGCCGTGCTGCAGAGTGGCAGCATCCTCGGTCTCGTCTCCAAACAAACTCTCTCGTCGGAGGAGCGCCGCTGGTTCGCGCCCGGCGCCGGTGGGCAGATATTCCAATGCGGCGGCTGCGCAATCGGCGTCGGCTTCGACGAAGACATTTGCGCGGCGCAGATCATTCTGCAGCTTGCCGCCGAGCCCGAAGAGGCAGGCCTGCATGAGCAGCGCCGCAACCTCCTGGCCGCGCAGAGCCGCCGCATGCGCTGCGGCTGCGTCTACGCCGGCGCTGGCGCGGGCGAGAGCAGCACCGATCTCGTGTTCTCCGGCCCCTGCCTCATCGCCGAAAACGGCGAAATCCTGACAGAAAATCGCCGCTACGAGCCCGAGGGCGGCGCGGTCTACGCCTGCCTTGATTTAGAACTCCTGCGTGCCGAGCGGCGAAAGGCCTCCTGCGATGAATCTTTGCAAGACAGACAATTCCCCTCCGTGGAGGGGTTGTGCGCAGCACCGGCCCCTCTGCCCGCGTTGAAGGACGAACAAATCACCCGCAAATACAGCCCCTCGCCCTTCGTGCCGCAAAGCCCCCAGCTGCGCGCCGGGCGCTGCCGCGAGGTTCTGGATATGCAGACTGCGGCCTTGGCGCAGCGCCTGCGCCACACCGGCCAGAAGCAGGTGATCCTGGGCCTCTCCGGCGGCCTGGATTCCACTCTGGCATTGCTTGTCGCCGGCCGCACGGCGGATTTGCTGCAATGGCCCCGTGAGAGCATCCTGTGCATCACCATGCCGGGCTATGGCACCTCGGATCATACCCGCGAAACGGCCGATCTGCTCGCCGCCTCCTTCGGCGCCACCCTCTGGGAGATCGACATCCGCCCGGCCTGCGATCTCCACATGCAGGACATCGGCCACGACCCCAACCAGCGCGACGCCACCTACGAAAACGTCCAGGCCCGCGAGCGCACCCAGGTGCTCATGGATCTCGCCAACCAAGAGGGCGCGCTGCTGCTGGGCACGGGGGATCTCAGCGAGCTGGCATTGGGCTGGTGCACCTACAACGCCGACCACATGAGCATGTACAACCCCAACTGCGGCGTGCCCAAAACCCTTGTGCGCGCCATCGTGCGCTTCGCCATGGACGAGGCCCCGCCCGCCCTCGCCGCGGCCCTTGAGCGCGTGCTGAGCACCCCTGTCAGCCCCGAGCTGCTCCCCGGCAGCCAGAAGACCGAGGACATCCTCGGCAGCTACGATGTCCACGACTTCTATCTGTACTATTTTTATCGCTACGGCTTTGGCCCCAAGAGGCTCTTCTTTATGGCCAAACGCGCCTTTGAGGGCCTCTACGCGCCCGCGCAGCTCAAGGCCTGGCTGATGATTTTCCTCAAGCGCTTCTTCTCCCAGCAGTTCAAGCGCTCCTGCTCGCCCGACGGCCCGTGTGTGGTGGGCGTATCCCTCAGTCCCCGTGGCGCGTGGCACATGCCCAGCGATGCCTGTGCGGCCCTCTGGCTGGAGGAGGCGGAAAACCTGCAATGAAAAAACGCGCCCCCACCCGCCCCCTCATCGTCTACATCCTGACCTTGACCTTCGCTGTCCTCTTCCTGGTCCTTGGCAACCAGATCGCCTCCCGGGGCGGGTCCGTCTTCGGCGCGGCACAGGAGGGCGAGTTCTGGCGCGCCCGCGTGCAGATGATCCTCAGGGAGGACAGCAGCGCCTACGGCCTCGACGGCGCGCAGAACGATCTGACCATGACCACCATCACCTTCGACGCCTACGCCCTTTCCGGCCCGCACAAGGGGAAAACCATCCGCTGTGCGCAGCAGCAGGACAGCATGTTCGCCCAGTTCGTGCCCAAGGTCAAGCCGGGCGATACCGTGCTCATCGACGCCGTGTCCGGCGGGGAGGACAGCGAGACCCATATTATGTATGATTTCGTGCGCACCTCGCCGCTCATCTGGCTGGGCCTGCTCTACGCGGCGCTGCTTGTCTTCTTCGGGCGCAAAAAGGGCTTCGACACCCTGCTGTCCTTCGCCTTTTCGATCCTGGCAATCTTTCTCGTGCTGGTGCCCGCCGTGCTCACCGGGCGCGACATCTACGGCTGGTCGCTGCTCATCTGTGCCTGCATCGTGGTGGTCAACCTGCTGCTGGTGCAGGGGCCGGGCGCGAAAAGCCTCACCGCCGCCCTGGGCTGCCTCGGCGGCGTGCTGACCTCCGGGCTTGTGATTGCGCTGATGAACAAGCCCCTGCACATCACGGGCCTGGTGGATGAGGAATCGATTTTCCTGTCGTACCTCGGCGGCGGCATCAATGTACGCTCCACGGTGTTCTGCATGATCCTCATCGGCTCCATCGGCGCGCTGATGGACGTGGCCATGGACATCGCCGCCGCCCTGCACGAACTGCGCGAGCACAACCCGGACATGCCCGCCCGCAAGATCATGGCATCGGGCCTGAGCATCGGCAAGGATCTCATCGGCACCATGGCCAACACCCTGGTGCTGGCCTACATCGGCGGCTCCCTGGGGCAGCTGCTGGTGATGATCACCTATTCCGCGGGCCTCACCGACATCCTCAACCGGGAGGTCGTCGCGGTGGAGATCCTGCAGAGCCTCACCGGCTGCCTGAGCATGCTGGCCGTGGTTCCGCTCACGGCGCTGTTCTGCTCGCTGTTCTATAGGGCAAAGCCAAAGACCCCGCCTGTTACAGCGGAGTCTTGATGGCTTTTCACGTCTGACGCTTTGCAACATCCCTCATCCAAACATCCGGGCCGTGCAAGAACCGGCCCGCTGTATTATATGCCGGCCTTGTCCCATAGGTGCCGCGAAAGGAAACCACATGACCCACGGCATGATCCAAAAGCTTTTGCTCTGGTATGAAAACAGCAAGCGCGCCCTCCCCTGGCGCGACAGCGATCCCCCCTCGGCCTACCGCACTTGGGTGAGCGAAATCATGCTCCAGCAGACCCGCGCCGAGGCCGTGAAGCCCTATTACACGCGCTTCCTGGCCGCCCTGCCTACGCTCGAGGACCTGGCCATTGTGGACGACGACCGCCTGCTCAAGCTCTGGGAGGGCCTGGGCTACTACACCCGTGCCCGCAATTTGAAGCGCGCCGCGCAGATCGTCGTGCGCGAGCACAACGGCGTGCTCCCCTCGTCGCCCGAAGAGCTGCTCAAACTCCCCGGGATTGGACTCTACACCGCCGGGGCCATCGCCTCCATCGCCTATGGCGTGCCCGTGCCCGCCGTGGACGGCAACGTATTGCGCGTGTGCGCCCGCCTGGCCGCCGATCCCGCCGATATCGCCCTCGACCAGACCAAGCGCGAGGTCTCCGCCCGCCTGCTGCGCGCCATGCCCCGGGATTTCCCCGGCGCGTTCAACCAGGCCCTGATGGAGCTGGGCGCCTGCGTATGCCTGCCGAAAACGCCCAACTGCATAAAGCCCCCCTCTTCAGAGGGGAGGCAGGGGGGGTGTTTCCCCTCTTTAGAGGGGGGGTGCCCCCTGTCCGGCGACTGCCTCGTCCGTGCCCAGGGCCGGACGGCCGATTATCCCGTGAAATCCCCCCAAAAGCCTCGCAGAATCGAGCAGCGCCACCTCCTCATCCTCCGCTTCGAGGATACGCTTGCCCTGCGCCGCCGCCCGTCCAAGGGCCTCCTCGCCGGCCTGTGGGAGCTCCCCGCCGCCTTCGACATCCCGCCCGGGTTCGTCCTCTCCCGCGAGCCCGCGGGCCAAGCTATCCACATCTTCACACACATCGAGTGGCACATGACCGCCGAGCGCGTCACGCTGCGTGGCCCCCTGCCCGGCGAAGATCTCACCTGGGTAACCCAGGAGCAATTGCGCGATGACTACGCCCTCCCCAGCGCCTTCGCGGGCTTCCGGGGGGAGATGTTTTGCTAATCCAATTTTAATGCTGCGCTCATCTTTCTTTAACCTTCCAGCGCTATTCTGTATATAGAAAATCTAACAGGAAAAGAAGGGGTTTTGTGAAACACACCAAACGCGTGCTCGCCCTGGCTGCCGCTCTGGCCCTGGCGCTTACCCTCGCCCTGCCCGCCATGGCGGCGGTTGACTTGGAAGACCTTGTTGCGCAGCCGACGCAGGTTAACCTTCCCGCGCCCCACCCCCCGAACCCGCCTTTTTTCATGGCGGGTTCGCTTTTTTGCTTGCATCGTCCATGATTTTGTGGTACAATTATTCGGTACATCAATATACGTTAGGATACACACATGCACCTCACCGCCCTCGACATCCACGGCTTCAAATCCTTCCCCGACAAAACCCGGCTGGAGTTCGGCTCCGGCATCACTTGCGTTGTCGGCCCCAACGGCTCGGGCAAGAGCAACGTGTCCGACGCCGTGCGCTGGGTCCTTGGCGAGCAGTCCACCCGCCAGCTGCGCGGCGCAAAGATGGAGGACGTCATCTTCAGCGGCACGGACAGACGCCGGGCCTTAGGGCTCGCCGAGGTCACCCTGCACCTGGATAACAAAGACAGAAGCCTCAACCGCGACGAGGACGACGTGGCCGTCACCCGGCGGCTCTACCGCTCGGGTGAAAGCGATTACCTCATCAACGGCAAAAGCGTGCGCCTGAAGGACGTCCACGAGCTGTTCATGGATACGGGCCTGGGCCGCGACGGCTACTCCCTGGTGGGCCAGGGCCGCGTGGCGGAGCTCGTCTCCTCCCACTCGGCCCAGCGCCGCGACATGCTGGAGGAGGCCGCGGGCATCTCCCAGTCACGTTACAGAAGAGAGGCCGCCCAGCGCAAGCTTGCCCAGGCGGAGGAAAATCTCATCCGCCTGCGCGACATCCTCCTCGAGCTCGAGGGCCGCGTAGAGCCCCTGCGCCAGCAGAAGGAGAAGGCCGAAAAATTCCTCACCCTGGCCGAGCGCCGCAAAAAGTTCGAGATCGGGCTGGCTTTACATACAATCGCCCAATCGACGGAGAGCCTGCGCGGGCAGGAGTACAAAATCATCCGCGCCCAGGAGGAATACCGCCTGTGCGAAGAGGAGCTTGCCCGCTTTGAGTCGGAGATCGCCGGCCTACAAGCCCAGTCCCAGGAGCTTACCCTGCGCATGGAGGAGCTGCGGCTGGGCCGCGCCGCCCAGGAGGAGCAGGCCCTGCGGCAGGAGGGCGAAATTCTGGTGCAGGAGAACACCCTGGAGCACAACAAATCCGCCATGGAGCGCATCGCCCGGGAGCGCGCCCACGCCGACGACGACAGCCGGCAGCTGGAGGAGGAGATCGCCTCCGTCCTTGCGCAGATCGAGGCCCTGCGGCGGGAGGTGGAGCAGCGGCAGGAAGCCCTGCTCGCCTGCGCCAAACAGGCCGACAGGCACCGGGACGAGGAGAACGCCCTGCTCTCCCAAAGCGCCGCGCTCTCCCAGAGCCTGCAATCCATCACCGAGCAGCTCGCCCAGCGCCACATCGAGCAGTCCGCCGCCGATTCCTCGGCGCTTGAGTTGAAATCCCGCATTGAAACGATAGAGCAGTCCGGCGGTTTGCGCGCGCAACAGGTTTTAGAATTCGAGCAGCAGTTGCTCGAATCCAACCAGCTTCTGAATGAGCATCGGGGCACGGTGCAAAGCCTCCAAAACAGCCTGCAAGGCTATCAGCTGCGGGCCAAAAGCCGGGCCTCTAAGGCCGAGGACGCCCGCCGCGAGCTGGAGCGTCTGCGGGGCGAGCACCGTCAGGCCCAGTCCAGGGCCAAGCTATTGGAGGACCTGGAGCAGAACATGGAGGGCTACAGCGGTGCGGTGCGCGCCCTGATGAAGGAGAGCGCCCGGGGCGGCCTGAAGGGCCTGCACGGCACGCTCTCGCAGCTCATCCGCGTGGAGCCCGACTACACCCTGGCCGTGGAGACCGCCCTGGGCCCGGCCCTGCAGCACATCGTGACGGACAACGAGGGCGCCGCCAAGCGCGCCATCGAATACCTCAAGCGCGGCAGCACCGGCCGCGCTACCTTCCTGCCCCTCACCAGCATCGATGCCCGCGACTTCCGCGAGACCGGCCTGGAGAGCCGCCCCGGCTTCATCGCCATGGCGCAGGAGCTCGTCACCTGCGACAGCCGCTACGACACGATCGTCAAGGCCCAGCTGGGCCGCACCGCCGTGGCCGAGGACATCGACAGCGCCATTGCCATCGCCAAGCACTACGGCTACCGCTTCCGCATCGTCACCCTGGACGGCCAGGTGATCAACGCCGGCGGCAGCATCACCGGCGGCTCCAAGTCCCAGGGCACGGGCATCCTGAGCCGCGGCAACGAAATCGCCCGCCTGAAGCAGGAGATCTCCCAGTTGGAGCGCCAGGTGGACGACCAGGCCGCCAAGGCAAAACAGATCAGCGAGGAGGCCTCTGCCGCCCAGGCCGCGTCCTCCGGTACCCAGGGCGATCTCGCCCGCGCCC
>JGI24702J35022_10001893_pt1 | contig 12869 bp, 8 predicted proteins | sample TergutTh196P4_FD_35022 | JGI IMG/M metagenome (IMG submission 35022)
GACGCAGCCGGAGATTTCGCCGGTCTTCTCCGTGACGGTGTAGATCTTCTGGCCGCCCGTTCCCCGCCCGTGGGAGGAAAATTCGGAAAAATCAACGCGCTTGCCAAAGCCGAATTCGCAGAGTATCAGCATTTTTTCAGCCGCGTTAACGCCGAGCATTCCGGTAAGCTCGTCGCCTTTTGAAAGCTTCATGCCGGTAACGCCCCGCGAGGAACGGCCCATTGCCCGCACGTGATCCTCATGGGTGCGCAGGGCCTGCCCGCGCCGGGAGATCAGCACCACTTCGTCGCTTCCCCTGGTTAAAAGGGCGCTGACAAGCTTGTCGCCGTCGTCGAGTTTTATGGCTATAACGCCCCTTGTTTTGGCGTTTGCAAATTCGGCAGTCTTTACCTTTTTTACAACCCCCCGGGCAGTTCCCATAAAAAGGAACTCGGTGTCGCAGAATTCCTTTAGGGACACAACCGCGGTTATGTCCTCGTTAGGTGTAACCGTGAGAAGGCTTTTGATGTGGGAACCTTTGCTGATCCGGCTGCCTTCGGGCAGCTCGTGCACCTTCATCCAGTAGGCCTTGCCCTCGCTGGTGATAAACATGACATACTCGTGCGTCGAGGCGACAAAGATCTGCTCGATAAAATCGTCTTCGGCAAGTTTCGCGCTCTGCATACCCTTGCCGCCCCTGCCCTGGTTCCTGTAAGCCGAAACGGGAACCCGCTTTACATAGCCCAGGTTTGAAATGAGGATCATCATCTCCTCTTTTTTGATCAGGTCTTCAATGTTGATGTTTTCAACTTCGCCCGCGACAATTTCCGTGCAGCGCTTGTCGCCGTACTTTTCGGCGACGGCCCTTGTTTCGTCCTTTATTACCCCGCGCAGCTTGTTTTCGTCGGCAAGGAGCGACTTATAGTACGCGATCCGGACTTTAAGCTCCTCAAGCTCGGTTTGAATTTTTTCGATTTCAAGGCTGGTAAGGCGGCCGAGGCGCATATCGACAATGGCCTCCGACTGGGCCTCGGAAAGGACAAAGCGTTCCTGCAGCTTCAGCCTGGCAGCAGCAACGTCGCGGCTGGCCTTGATAACAGCCACAACTTCGTCAATATTGGCCAGCGCGATAACCAGCCCTTCCAGAATGTGGGCCCGTTCTTCCGCCTTGCGGAGATCGTAACGGGTCCTGCGGGTGACAACCTCCACCCGGTGCTCGATAAAGTAGTGGATCAGCTCCTTCAGGTTGAGGCACTGGGGCTTCCCGCCCACAAGGGCCAGGTTGATTATCCCGAAAGTGGTCTGAAGCTGGGTATTGGAGAAAAGCTGGTTTAACACGACTTTTAGGATGGCGCCCTTTTTCAGCTCGATGACAATGCGGATGCCGTCCCGGTCGGATTCGTCGTTGGCGTAGGCGATGCCGTCGATAACCTTGTCCCGCATAAGCTGGCCTATTTTTTCAAGAAGCAGGGCCTTGTTCACGTTGTAGGGGATCTCGGTAAAGATGATTTTTTCTTTTCCGGCCTTGGTTGTCTCCACGTTGAATTTGCCCCGGACCAGAAGCCTGCCACGCCCGGTTTTGTACGCGTCCCGGATTCCGGCCCGGCCAAAAATGACCCCGCCGGTGGGGAAATCGGGCCCCTGCACAAAGCGCATCAGTTCCTCAACGGTAATTTCGGGCCTGTCGATATGGGCGCAGATAGCGTCGCAGATTTCGGAAAGGTTGTGGGGGGCCATATTGGTGGCCATTCCGACGGCAATTCCCGACGATCCGTTGATCAGCAGGTTGGGCACCGCCGACGGCAGAACCACCGGCTCCATGAAGGATTCGTCGTAATTGGGGACGAAGTCCACGGTCTCTTTCTGGAGGTCCTGGAGCATTTCGTCGCCAATTTTGGAAATTTTAGCCTCGGTGTAGCGCATCGCCGCCGGGGGGTCGTTGTCAACGGAGCCGAAGTTGCCCTGGCCCTTTACCAGCGGGTAGCGGAGGGAAAAATCCTGGGCCATGCGCACCAGGGCGTCGTACAGGGAAAGATCGCCGTGGGGGTGGTACTTGCCCATGGTTTCGCCGACAATGAGGGCGCTTTTCTTCGTTCCCCCGCCCGGCCTCAGGCCAAGGCTGTCCATCGCGTACAAAAGCCGCCTGTGAACGGGCTTCAGCCCGTCACGCACGTCGGGCAGGGCGCGGCTTACAATGACAGACATCGCGTAATTGAGGTAGTCTGTTTTAACTTCGTCTTCTATGGATACCGGGATAGTTTTACCGGAGGGAACAGGCGCATCTTTTGTTTCTGTCATTAATGGGAACCTCTAAGCCCTGCTGGAAAGATAATCTTGCCCTGACAGTATACATTTTTCCGGCAAAATAATGAAGGGGGAAGGTTCATTGACAGGCAGGCGCCGGTGCTGTGATACTGTAGCAAGGAAGGAGGCTGATTCTATGAGAAGAACCGTTACGATCCTGGTTTTGGCAATTGCACTTGCGACCGCTGCCGGCCTGGCCGCCGGCATAACATCCTGCGGCAGCTCGGAAAGCGCGGTTACGGAAAAGCAGCCGCAGCCCTCCCTCCCGTTTTCGAAAGGGGTCAATTTTTCTACATGGTTTGAAGCCCCTTCCCCCAGCGCGATATTTTTTACCCGGTTTTCGGAGCAGGATTTTATCAACGTCAAAAGCATGGGGGCAGACGTAATCCGCCTTCCCATAAACCTCCACGCGATGACGGGCGGCCCGCCTTCTTACACCCTGGACCCTCTCTTTCTGGACCTTCTGGACCAGGCAGTCGGCTGGGCGGAAAAACACGAAATTCACCTGATTCTGGACAACCATTCGTTCGATCCCGTCGCGCCGACCGACCCCGGCATTGACGCGGTGCTGATCCCCGTATGGACGCAGATGGCCGGGCGCTACCGGGACAGGAGCGGCTATATTCTGTACGAGGTCCTCAACGAACCGCACGGGATCGACGGGAAAAAATGGGCGGCGATACAGGACAATGTGATAAAGGCGATCCGCGAAATTGACCCGGAGCGCTTCATCATCATAGGAGGGGTAAATTACAACTCCATCGACTCCCTGTACGGCCTTCCGGTCCACACGGACAATATTATCTACACGTTCCATTTTTACGACCCCTACCTGTTTACCCACCAGGGGGAAACCTGGGGCTCCCCGCCCAACCTGAAATCGCTCAAAGGGATGCCTTTTCCTGCAAACGCCCACGCGATACCGGCCGTTCCCGCAGAGCTGAAGGGAACCTGGGTGGAGAATTCAATACGGTCGTCGTACAGGACCGAAGCAACCGCGCAGGCCCTGGCAAAAAACCTTGACAAGGCGGCGCAGTTTTCCCGCTCGCGGGGAGGGCTCCCCCTTTTCTGCGGGGAGTTCGGCGTGTACATACCGAACAGCCTGAACGAGGACCGCGTTCGCTGGTACCGCGCCGCGACCGGGCTTCTGGACGAGCGGGGAATAGCCCGTACAAGCTGGGACTATTACGGGGGCTTCGGCCTTTTCAAAACGGAAAACGGCGGCTCCTTTGAAAGCGACCTGAACGTTGAAGTTGCAGAAGCAATGGGCTTTACCGCCCCGCCGCAAAAACCGGCGGAAAAAATCCGGGACGGGNTTACCGTTTTTGACATTTACCCCGATCCCATAGTGGCCCGCATCGATCGCTGGAGCTGCGATCTGGACCTGTACGGCCAGGACGGGGGGAAACAGGTGATGAGCTGGGGGAACGCGGCCCAATACGGGTCCATGCTGTTCAGTTTCAAAGGCGACATTGACTGGGAATACCTGAAATCGCAGGGCTACGCGGTAACATTTTCGGCAAAAACAGACAAAAACGCCCGTTTTGACGTGCGCTTCATCGACCGCGAGGGCGATTCCGCCATTCCCTGGCGGATGAATTACACGGTGGACATACCCGCAGACGGCCAGTGGCACAATATCCGCATTCCCCTTGCCTCAATGACGGAACACGGCGCGTGGGTCAACGCCAGCCAGCAGTGGCTGAACCCCCAGGGCAAATTCTCCTGGGCGGACATTGCCACCCTGTCCTTTGTCGCCGAGGAAAACGATCTTTTGGGGATTACCGTTTCGCTGGACTCGATAAAGCTGGAGAGGTAGCACAGGGGCAGCCTTTCATTCATACACCTTCAGCGGTATATATTCTGCCATAGCCCTGAAATGTTTGTCGTTTGCCACTATTCTCAAACCATTCTGTATGCAGTGCTGCGCGATAACAATATCTGAAATGCCAATATTGTTATTGCCATGCCTTAAATTAAGAAGCTGGATATTTCGCAGATCCTGCCAGTCAATAACCAGCGCGAATTTCTTCACATTATTCAACAATTCCGCCAGTTTATATTCGTTTTTGTGGATAATAGCCGGCAGCAGTTCCGATAAAACAATGTCATTTGTACATATTGAATTGGCAACAATAAAATCGTCAAGAAAAGAATATGTTTGATTTCCCCTGAAATATTCAATCCATGCCGAAGAATCGACAAGAAAATTCATCTGCCCCTCAGTTTATCCAGATCGATGTCCAAATTAAGCTTCCCGAAATAACCGGTCAGCCCCTTGATTTTTTCCCGCTGAACTATATTTTCCAGAGCGATCTTAACAAGCTGGGTTTTGGTGGGTATTTTTGTTAACGACATTGCTTCGTTAACCAGAGTATCGGGCAATTCCAAAGTTGTCCGCATATAATCCTCCTGTTGAATACATATTATTCTATAATACCTTATGTATTGTCAAGCTGTTTTTGGCATAAAGCCCTGACTCAGGAAACCCTGATTCAGACGCAAAAAAAAGCCCCTGAAAACCAGGGGCTTTTATGTCATGCAAAAGCGCTTTTAGAAGAAAGCGTATTCAAGAAGAACGGGGATGGAGAAAGCGCTGCGGCCCTGGGCTCCGTCCTTGTTGCTCGGGGGGAGGGTGAAGGAAAGACCGGCAGTGATCTGTCCGCCGGCGAGGCCCTTCTGGATGAAGGCGCCGATGCCGAACTGGCTCCCGTTGTTTTCCTCGGAATCGCCAGCCACGTTTTTGCCCGCCGTATCAATGGCGAAGGCGGCGTCAAGGCCGAGGGTGGCGAAATCAAGCGCGTAGGTGGGGACCAGGCGGAATACCATGTGGGCGCGATGATTGCTCTTATCATCCTTATATTCAGTTGAAGCATCTCCATGACGATCATAAGCGCCAATGCCGGAAATGTCGGCGCGGAAGCCGATACCAAGGGCGTCCATGCCGTAGGTTACGCCGAGGCTGAAATCAAGGCCGTTAGAGGTTTTATAGGCGTCTTTCTCTTCCAGCGGCAGCCATATCTTCGCGCCGAGGTCAACGAGGAGTCCCTGCACCGCAGTCAGAGCGAAAGCGGCTTCAATACGGGCCTGTTTGCTGGGGTCCCACCAGCCGTCCTTGCCTTTGTCGATCCAGTCCTGATCAGCGCGGTCTACCGTACCGAACCAGCCGCCGATGTACTGGGCGCGGATATGGCCGATGTCGGCAATTTCATAACCGGCGCCGAACTGCATATACCTGTACGCTTCTTCTGCCCTGGTGCCGCTGCCGTGGCCGCCCCAGTTCCACAGAGCGCCGTCTACCATAAAGCCAAGGAACAGGCCGTCAACAGGAACGCTGCTCAGCATAAAGGAGTTGGGATATCCGCCATTGGTCGATACGTCATTACCGGCGCCGAAACGACGGAAAATCGCGTCCTCTTCAGGGGTGTCCATGAGTACGAAATTCGAGAAGCCGCTGTCCAGGTTGCCGATCTTGCCGCGAAGAGTGTCATCGATAAATTTACCGGCGGTCAGCTTGAAGACATTGGTGCCAAAAGGCTGGGCCCAGATGTGGGCGCCGTATTCGTGCATCCCAAGCCCGTCCCCGTCTTCAGCAGTGGAGCCGACGCCAAATCCGATGTAGTCGGTAGCTCCGCTAATCCGGAAGTCAACCCTGGCCTTGGGCCCGCCCCAGCTAACGCCGGTGCCCGCGTATGCTTCGGATTCAGAGCCGTCAATAGTGTCGCCGTCTGCTTTTTCTTTGCTCATAATTGTAAGCGGTGAGAAAGCGGCACGGCCCCAACCATTAACGGAGATGCCGTCCGCCAGCTGCGCAAAAGCCGCGCCGGCGACTATTGCGGCAATAAGTGAAAAAATAAGTAACTTTTTCATAGTTCCTCCTGAGTTCCTGCGGGAAAGAGGCAACCGACGGTTGCCGGATTCCTTCCCTTACTTTGACACAATATAGCCAAAATTTCAAATTTTGTCAAGATACACTGCCTGAAAGATTCCGTTATCCTTCGGGGTCTTTCTGGAAAAACCCGCCTCTTCCGGCATACATTTATGCTGTATTATCCTGACCGGCAGCCCTGGCACAAGCCCACAAACTGCCATTAATTGATTATCGTACATTTTCGGGTATTCGTCAAGCGGTTTTATGCCGTGTTTTTGCCCCCAGTTTCAGGCATGAAAACCGGGATTCCGGCCCGGGAACCGGCCCAAAAGTTGCCCGCGCGGAGGCGCCGGGGCGAGGGGGAACGGGGAATTTTCCCGGAATTTTGCATTAATCTTGCGAAAACCCCGCTTTTTCCGCGTTTCAATCGCGCCCATGGACGGGCGCAAGGTGACAGCAAATATGTCGGCGGAACGGGAGAACCCCTCAAATATGAGCTAACACTTGAGTTTTTTTCCAAAACTTCAGTTTTTGAAAAATGACCTTAAATTTAAATAGTGTCATAGGCAAGTGTACCGTGCGTTCACGAGCTGCGCTTGGGGCCGTGTAATAAAAATCGACAAAGAGGCCAAGTTTAGCCCGGCGGGTATAGTATATTGAACGCATATCCGTCGCACACTATCAGCCAGCCTCATCTTGAAACTGCCAAGCTTGACCTGCAAAAGCGGGACAGGCTGGTAAGAGGCGGCCAGCGGGGGGCGGAAACATTATGAAGTTCTCCGCTGTAAGGAGACGATCCAGTAAATGCAAAAACTTGGAGTACAAGAAATGCGGCACGGCAAGGCAGTTATGAGAGCAACCCCATATATGAGAATATTCCATAATTAAGATGTATGATAAAAAGCCGTGCTGCGGCTCCGTAAGCGGATTCCGTCATCTGTTTTCGCCCCCCGCTGGCCGCCTCTTGCCAGTTTTTACAGAACCTTGTAGGTCAAGTTTTGTTCTTTTAGGAGGAGTTCATTTCTGCTTTAATATTGTTTTACATGAGCCTCCGCTTTACGGATTTGCTCAAGGTGATTATACTGGAACTGCCTAAAGTGCCCGATACGGAAGATCGTCCGGTTTGGCCCTGGCTGCAATTTTTGAAATGCAAAAATGCGGAGGACTGCATGATACTGGCAAAAAAACACCCTAAATTAAAAGAAGCCGTTAACTGCACCCAAAGGGCTTCTTTCGGCGAAAGGCTTGAGGCAACCCTGTTTTTACTGGACAAGCAGCGAAGAGACCTGCGGGCCTGGAAAGAAGAGGTGCGTGAAGAAGCTATAGCCGAAGGATTGGCCGAGGGTTTAGCTGAAGGCCGGGAGAAGGGCATAGCCGAGGGTTTGGCTGAAGGTTTGGCTGAAGGTTTGGCCGAAGGTTTGGCCGAAGGTTTGGCAAAAGGCAAGCTTGAGGCAGCCGGAAAAATGAAAGAAATGGGCGAACCCGCAGAAAAGATACATGCTGTAACCGGAATTTCTTTAGACGAAATAGATAAGATTTAAAGTGACAGGCGGCCGGTAACTTTTTACCGAATGAACGAAGCTGTACGGACGCCTGTTAACAGTTTGGTGAAACGCGGGAAACGGCAAGACTGTTTTGGAACTCCAGAACCTCGGTAAATTCACGGCTGTCAAAGTGTGCGTAGTGCCGGGTCATGGAAAGCGACTTGTGGCCTGTCACTTTCTGGACTTTCAGGGCGCTTACGTTTGCCATGAGAAGGGCCGTGTTCAAAAAATGCCGCCAATGGTGCAGGGCTATCCCGCGTTTTTTCCGTTCCTCGCTGCAAATGCCGATTTTGTCAAAAGCCCGCCCGGTTTCCCTGTACACCCTTCCGCGCTGAATCGTCCCGTCGCCGCCTGACCCGAAGAAAATAAAACCCGATCTGCTTGTCTTTATCAGGGCGAATATTTCATCGTACAGGGAGGGCGTTATCGGGATGTTCCGGGAATCTTTTGTCTTGAGGGGCCTTAAACCGTATTTTTTTGAATACTGAACGCAGACATGAATGTGGTCATTATGGACATACCCGCTTTGCAGCCCGATAATCTCACTTAGCCTCATGCCGGTGCAGGCGGCAAGCTTGTTTATCACATAAACTTCATAACTGTCCCAGATTTCCTTCCAGTCTGCGGGGAAAAGTTTTTGCACTTCGCCGCTTTTCAGGATTTGCACTTCTTTGTTATGCACTATCAGTTTTTTGATTTCCTTCATTGGATCCGATGAAATGAGTTTCAGCCGCAGCGCCTCCTTCATCATCACTTTAAGCGTGGCGATTAACACATTAATTGATGAATTATTGTACCCTTTGCGTGAAAGGTGCATAATCCAGCTCCGGACGAGTTCCGGCGAAATCGCGTTAATCATTGTTTTACCGAAAAACGGTTTTATATGGAGTTCCAGATTTGTTTTATAGTGGTCAATGGTCGACGGGGCGAGCGGGTTCTGAATCTGCCGCCACTGAAGGTATTTGCAAGTTTCTATGTTCCACCATCCGGCGGCAAATTCTTTGAAACTGACAGATTTTTTTTCAGGTTTTAATTTTCCTTTTCGGTACAATTCCATGCAATACATCCTCGCAGCGGTTTTTGTCCGCTGTCCGGTTGAATGGCCGCAAATTCTTTTTCCGTTATTATCATAATATTGATAGTAAAATACTGTCATTGTTTTTAATTTTCTTGGATAAACGGTAAAAGGCTCTTTATACCGCATTAGGCCCTCCTTTAGGTTACTGCTTGCATAACTGCTTACACAACCATGATTCGAAATGATACGTAAACCGGAACAGCAACGCCAATTCTGTGCCCGTTAAAGATTTACGCTCTTTTGTTTATCGGTTTTTTTACTCTACAAAGACTGTAAACATAACCGTCGGTTGCCTCTTTCCCGCAGGAACTCAGGAGGAACTATGAAAAAGTTAGTAATTTTCACTCTTATTGCCGCAATAGTCGCCGGCACGGCTTTTGCGCAGCTGGCGGACGGCATCGTCGTAAACGGATGGGGCCGCGCCGCTTTCTCACCGCTCATGAATTTGGGCAAAGAAAAAGTAGATGGTGAAACTGTAGATGACGCCGAAGCAGACAATTTCGCTGGCGCTGGCGTAACCTGGGGCGGTCAGCAGGCAAGGGTTGACTTCAGGGTTTCAGGCGGCACCGACTACGTAGGATTCGGCATTGGGTTTAACGCTGAATCACACGAAGTTGCAACCCATGATATCGGCGCCCACATCTGGATTCAACCTTTTGGCACCAATATCTTCAAGATGACAGCAGGCTGGTTTATTGACGACACCCTTCGCGGTAAGATAGGCAACCTCGATGGCGGTTTTTCTAATTTCGTTCTTGGCTATGTCCCAGAAGAAGACGCCATTTTCAACCGCTTTGGTTCAGGAGCAACCAATTCCACAAACGGCAACAACGATAATAACAGTTGGATGCTGAGCAGCGTCCCTATTGAAGGCCTGTTCCTTGGCTTCATGGTTAACGGCGCTTTGTTCACCGGCTGGGGAGGCCCGGGCAGCGGAACACCGGCTGGTGAAGCGTACAGGTATATGCAGCTCGGCGCCGGCTATGAAATTGCCGACATCGGCCATATCCGCGCCCAGTACATCGGTGGCTGGTCCGGCACGGTAGATCCTGCGGATCCAGATTGGGACAAATACTGGTATGATGCCGGTAAGCAGGCCCGCATCGAGGCAGCTTTTGCCCTGACTGCGGTGCAGGGACTCCTCGTTGACCTCGGCGCGAAAATCTGGCTGCCGCTGGAAGAAAAAGACACATTTAAGGTCAGCAACGGCCTTGATTTCAGCCTCGGCGTAACCTTCGGCATGGACGCCCTTGGTATCGGCTTCCGCGCTGACATTTCCGGTATTGGCGCGTATGCTCGTCATGGAGAAGGTACAATTGGATATAAGGATGATGAGAGCACCAATGGCGCACTCATGGTGTTCCGCCTTGTTCCCACCTACGCGCTTGATTTCGCCACCCTCGGCCTTGACGCCGCTTTCGCCATTGGCGGCAAGAGCAAGGCTGTCAACGGCGATTCCATTGACGACAACTGGAGCCAGTTCGGCATCGGTGCGTTCCTCCAGAAAGGCCTCGCCGGCGGACAGCTTATGGCCGGTCTTTCCTTCACCCTCCCCCCGAGCTACAAAGACGGCGCTACTGGCCGCAGCGTGTTCACAATACCGATTATTCTTGAGTACGCTTTCTTCTAAAAGCGCTTTTGCATGACATAAAAGCCCCTGGTTTTCAGGGGCTTTTGTGCCTGACCTGGAATAAAAATTTGTTATACGGGACTTTCTTAAAACTGCCAATTTTGGAACAAGTAAATTTAACTATCCACATTGCAAAACCGGGCAAAATCAGAAATGTATGCCCGGACAAGATAACACTGGGTAACGCATGCCAACGGTAAGAAGACAGTCTCCACATTACGATTCTTTACTATAAAAACATACCGGATTTCACCGTTCCCGGCGAATACAGAAAAACCGAAGTGATTATAAGCGGGAGCAGAAAAATACTGCTTCAGGACAGGTATTTTCCGGTTTCAATACCTGTTTTAAGGCGGGCCGCATGGACTGACGTTTCGGGTTCAGCGGTTTTTCTGAGGAAGCGCGGCAAAGCCCATTGCCTCTACAATTTCAACGTTCAGGCCGCTTTCAAAGGAGCCGCCGTCTTCCGTCTTGAAAAGGCCGAAGCCCCCGTAATAATCCCAGCTTGCGCGGGCTATTCCCCGCTCGTCCAGAAGCCCGGCCGCAGCGCGGTACCAGCGCACGCGGTCCTCGTTAAGGCTGTTGAGCAGGTACGCGCCGAATTCCCCGCAGAAAAGGGGGAGCCCTCCCCGCGAACGGGAAAATTGCACCGCCTTGTCAAGGTTTTTTGCCAGCGCCTGCACCGTCGCGTCCGTCCTGTACGACGACCGTATCGAATTCTCCACCCAGGTTCCCTTCAGCTCCGGGGGAATTTCCGGCACCGCGTGGGCGTCTGCCGGGAACGGCATTCCCTTAAGCGTTTTCAGGTTGGGCGGGGAGCCCCAGGTTTCCCCCTGGTGGGTAAACAGGTAGGGGTCGTAAAAATGAAACGTGTAAATAACGTTGTCAGTATATGACGGAAGATCGGAGAGCGCGTCAATGGAATTGTAGTTCGTCCCGCCAATTATGACACCCCGCTCCGGGTCGATTTCGCGGATCGCCTTAACTACCCTGTCCTGTATCGCCGCCCATTTCTTCCCGTCAATCCCGTGCGGCTCGTTCAGGACCTCGTACAGAATATAGCCGCTTCTGTCCCGGTAACGCCCGGCCATCTGCGTCCACACGGGGACCAGTATCGTGTCAATGTCCGGGGCTGTGGGTTCCACGGGGTGAAAAGAATGATTGTCCAGTATCAGGTAAAGCCCGTGCTTTTCCGCCCAGCCGACGGCCCGGTCCAGAAGGTCCAGAAAGAGGGGGTCCAGGGCGTAAGAAGGCGGGCCGCCCGTCATCGCGTGCATTTTTACAGGCAGGCGTATTACCTCGACTCCGATGCTTTTCGCGTCGATAAAGTCCTGTTCGGTAAACCTGCTGAAAATTATCGCGCCCGGAGAGGGCGCCTCAAACCATTTGGTAAAATTTACGCCCTTTGAAAAAGGGAGGGCCCGGGGCGGCGCTTCCCCCGTGCCGGTATCCGTACCCAAGGCGCCCGCTGTTGATATTGCCATACTCAGGATTGTAACGGTTCATGCCGTAAAAACAAAGGCCCCGCCCGCAGTCCCGGCATACGCCCGTATATGCCCCGGCAAAAGCGTTTTACTCAACGGTAAACACAATGCCGCTTAATTCCCTGGCAAAGGCGCAGATGTCTTTTTTGGACAGGGACTTAAGCGGCAGCACCCGCTGAACGGTTTTTACCGTTCCTTCCCTGTCGGCCAGTTCGCATGACGCGGCGTAAGCGCCGGAAGGCGATTCGCTTACCGTAATATTCAGCGCGAAGCGAATACCGGCGCCTGAGTTTTCAGCCGGCGCGAAACCGGCTTTTCCAATTATCCGCCGGAACGTTTTCCCTATTCTGCCGGGGTTTTTGCCGCCGGCTGATTCGCTTACAGCCAGGCTGAGTTCTGCGGGCAGGGCTATTCCCGCCTGGAGAAGGGCGCCCCGGTTCAGCGAAAAAAGTTCCTCCGCGTAAACCCGGTTCTTTTCACGCGACCGGGCGAATTCACGGTAACACTGCGAGACAAGCTCGCGTTCCCAGACCGAATCGAGCCCTTCCAGGGCCTTTGCCGCCAGGGCTTTGTTTTTCAGGAGAATTCCCTCTTCCAGATAGTGCGCCGCCCGCGAGGCCGGGATAATCGCCGTTTCAAAATCACGGGCCCTGTTCAGCCAGAAAAGGGCGCGGCGGGGATAGGTCTCAAAGGCGTTGTAATACTGGATATACCGGTCAAGGGGCGGGGATCCCGGCTCGGTATTGTAGGCGTCCCCGGCGGCAAGGCTGTATTTCCGGTAAAGCCGGCTGTGGACCCCGGAATAAAAGCGGGCGTAAACAAGCCTGTACAGCGAATATATCTTTTCGCCCGTCGTTCCCCTCGGCAAAAAGCGTTCCGCTTCCGCAAGGCCCGCGTAGGTTTTATACAGAATTTCATGGATGTCGCGCCTGTAGCGGACGGGGTCAATTCCGTAATTCATCATCCAGGAATGGTCGCC
>JGI24702J35022_10001894_pt1 | contig 12869 bp, 9 predicted proteins | sample TergutTh196P4_FD_35022 | JGI IMG/M metagenome (IMG submission 35022)
GTAAGGAAATGCCACACCGCTTTGCGGCCTGCATGGGCGGATTCCCGCTTCGGCGGATAATAACAGGTGCCTTCTGCATTCAGTTCGACAAATTATTGTTTTACACATACCTCATTGAAAACTATTGATTTATATAGTAAGGTTTATCACCAGATATTCAGGGAGGATATATGTCCGATACATCTTTGTCAGAGACTTCCCGGGAAATTATAGAACGGGTAAAAGTTTTAAGGGAAATTGAGGAAATTTCGAGTGAAACCCTGGCCAGAGAACTGGGTTTTGATCAGTCAGAGTATAAACAGTGGGAAACCGGAGAAAGGGAATTCCCAATAGGAGTGTTGGTAGAAATTGCTTCTTTTTTTAAAGTAGATCTATCGGAGCTAATTACAGGCAAGACTTCTAAACTTAGGACTTATTGCCTGACAAAGAATGGAGAGGCGCCGGAAGTAAGCCGCCGTCCCATGTATACATACTGGAATTTGGCCTATAATTTTCACAAGAAATTGTGTGAGCCTTTCCTGGTGGAAGCAAGTGCGGATACGGAAAATAAACCCATAAACCTTAATACCCATCCTGGTCAGGAATTCGATTATGTAATTGAAGGAAATCTCCTTATGTCTATTGGGGGCCGGGAATCGGAACTTGGTCCCGGGGATTGCATCTATTATGACTCAAACGAGCCCCATGGCATGAAAGCCCTTGGAGGAAAGCGGGCGCGTTTTTTAGCTTTTGTACTTTAGAAGGGGCAGCAAAATGGCAGGCATCGGTTTGACAGATAAATTTCTTTCGCGGACGGAATTTGATACTTACGAAGATTTTTATGAGAATTTTTCAGTAAAGATTCCCAATGATTTTAATTTCGCATGGGATGTTATGGATGTTCTTGCGGCGGATAAACCCCATGAACGGGCATTGTTCTGGTGTGATGAATGGGGGTCAAAGGCGGAGTATACCTATGAAGACATTAAACAACACTCCAACCGGGCGGCAAATGTATTAAAGGAAGCCGGTATCAAAAAGGGTGATCCTGTGATGCTGATCCTTAAACGACGGTATGAGTATTGGCCCATTCTTCTTGCTCTTCATAAAATCGGAGCTGTGGCAATTCCTGCCACGCATCTATTGACTTCCAAAGATATTATCTACCGCTGCGAGGCAGCGGACATTGCTGCAATTGTATGTGTGGATGATCCTGAACTTATGTGCAGGGTAGACGAAGCGGAAGCGAAAATGAAAATGAATCCGGATTCCGGCGTTAAGAACAGCCTTAGGTATAAAGCTTTTGTACGGTCTGTCCATACTTCGGCAGAAGAGAACCCCAGGGAAAAGGCGGCGGCTATTTTTACACAAAAAACCGGAGAGACGCCGGAGAAAGTCCCCGGTAGAGTAACTCCCTGGGCGGATTTCAGTGTTCTGTTATCAAAAGCTCCCTTATCTTTTATGCGGGATCCAAATGTAAATACAAACAACGACATCATGCTCCTCTATTTTACCTCGGGTACTACCGGAATGCCCAAAATGGTTCGTCATAACTGGGTTTATCCCCTTGGACATATAGCAACCGCCCTCTTTTGGCAGCGTGTAGAGGAAGGAGGTCTTCATCTTACCGTGGCGGATACGGGGTGGGCAAAGGCAGCCTGGGGAAAAATTTACGGCCAGTGGATCTGCGGTTCGGGAGTGTTTGTATATGATTATGATCACTTCGTTCCTTCGGCTATGCTTGATGTAATAAGCAAATACAAGGTAACCTCATTTTGCGCTCCGCCCACTATATATAGATTTTTTATCAAGGAAGATCTTTCAAAATATGATTTTTCCGTTCTTAAAACCTGGGCTGTTGCCGGAGAACCCCTTAATCCGGAAATTTACGATGTGTTTCTGGCAGCAACCGGACGCAAGCTCAGGGAATGTTACGGACAGACGGAACTCACGGTTTCCCTCTGTACCTATCCCTGGCTGGAGCCAAAGCCGGGATCGATGGGAAAGCCTTCTCCGGGTTATGATATAGACCTGATAAAAGAAGACGGAACATCCTGCCGTATGGGTGAGGAAGGACAAATTGTTGTCCGTACGGGGAAAAGGCAGCCTGTGGGTATGTTTGGCGGCTATTATAGGGATGATGAACGCACCAGCAGTGTCTGGCACGACGACATGTATTTTACAGGGGACATTGCCTGGATGGATGAGGACGGATATTACTGGTTTGTGGGGCGGTCCGACGACGTAATAAAAAGCGCCGGTTACCGAATAGGCCCCTTTGAAGTTGAAAGCGCCCTTCAGGAACACCCTTCGGTGCTGGAATGTGCGGTAACCGGTGTTCCCGATCCGGACAGGGGTTCTGTGGTCAAGGCAACGGTGGTTCTTGCCAAAGGATGGGTTCCGTCGGATGAGTTAAAACTTGAACTTCAGAACCATGTTAAGAAAACCACTGCTCCCTATAAATACCCAAGGATTGTGGAATTTGCGAACGAACTTCCAAAAACCATAAGCGGAAAAATACGCCGGATACAGATTCGGGAAGAAGACGGAGAAAAATAATGAGAGGAACAACATGAATACCACCAGAACTGATTATATCAGCCGTCTAACCCAAAATGATTTCATTGATGGGGATCTTTACAGTAAATATAACGTCAAGCGGGGGCTGCGCAATGCGGACGGGACCGGAGTTCTTGTAGGTCTTACCAGGGTAGGGGATGTCCACGGGTATATAATAGACGAGGGCGAAAAAGTCGCCGTTCCTGGCAAGCTCTATTACCGGGGCATTGACGTGGAGGAAATTATCAGTTCCGCCGCCCAGGAAAGCCGCTTTGCCTTTGAGGAAACCGTTTACCTCCTTATGTTCGGACAGCTGCCAACAACCGAGGAGCTAAGCGAGTTTTCCGCCCTTATAGGAAACAGCCGGGCCCTTCCGAAAAATTTTGCCGAAGATGTGATCATGAAGCTCCCTTCCCGGGACATCATGAATAAACTTGCCCGGGCAGTGCTTAACCTTTATTCATACGACGAGGCTCCAGAGGATCAATCCCCGGAAAATGTGCTGCGCCAATGCCTGGAACTGATAGCCAGATTCCCCACCATTGTCGCCTATTCCTATATGGCCAAGAAGCACTACTACGACCATGAAAGTCTTATCCTTCACCTGCCTGCGGCTTCCAGTTCTACCGCAGAGACCATACTTTCCCTTATCAGGCCCGATCAAAAGTTCAGCCGCCTTGAAGCGGAAATTCTTGATCTTGCCCTGGTGATTCACGCGGAACACGGGGGCGGAAACAATTCCACCTTCGCTGTACATCTGCTTTCTTCAGCGGAAACGGATACTTATTCGGCCATTGCCGCCGGGATCGAGTCGCTGAAAGGTACCAAACACGGGGGCGCGAATAACAAGGTAATGGGGATGATGGAAGACATCAAAATAAATGTCAAACAATGGGACGACAGGGCAGAAGTAGCGGATTATCTTACGTCAATGCTCAGGGGAGAAGTCTATGATGGTTCCGGCCTTGTTTACGGCCAGGGACATGCCGTATATACTGTCTCGGATCCCAGGGCCATACTGCTTCGTGACAAGGCTGCTGTTCTGGCTGAACAAAAAGATCTTGTAGAGGAGTTTAATCTCTACAGCCTTATAGAAGAAATTTTCCCTGAAGTCTTTAAAAAGGAAAAAGGCTCCGACAAGGAGATCTGCACCAACGTGGATTTTTACTCCGGATTTGTGTACAAGATGCTTGGAATTCCACAGGATATTTATACCGCCCTTTTTGCGATCAGCCGTGTTTCCGGCTGGTGCGCCCATCGTATGGAGGAGCTTATTTCTGGCGGCAGGATAATCCGGCCGGCTTATAAATGCGTCCAGTCGAGGATTTCCTATATTTCCGCAGACAATAGATAAGGGCCCGGTGTATGTTCCTCAGCCGTTCACAATGAAAGGACAGTCCCTGCCGGAAAGTACATCAATGAGGTTTTGTACTGCCATGTTAGCCATGGCTGTCATGGCTTCAACTGTATGCGCGGCTGTGTGAGGGGTAATTACCACATTATCGAGCGTTAAGAGGGGGGAGGCGCCGGGCGGTTCACTTTCATATACATCCAGGCCCATGCCGCCCAAGTGGCCCTGTTTAAGCGCTTCATAGGCGGCTATTTCATCTATTAGTCCGCCCCTTGCGGTGTTAACGATTATGGCGCCTTTTTTCATTGTATTTATAATACCGGCGGAAATAATTTGGCGGGTTTCTTCGGTTAAAGGCAGATGCAGGCAGAGAAAATCCGCTTCTTTTATAACCTCATCAAATGACAGGGAAATTATGTTGTTTGCTGCGGCGTATTCAACATCAATAAAGGGATCGTAAGCTATTATTCTCATGGAGAAGCCCGCCGCCCGTTTCGCAACCGCCCTGCCCACAGCTCCAAGACCCAAAATACCCAAAGTTTTACCGTATAGCTCAATACCGGTGGAGCGGGGCCACTGACCTTCCCTGGTTTTTCGGTCAAGCGTTGTTAACTTGCGGGCGGCACAGAGCATCAGGGCCAGGGTTAAATCCGCAACCGCCTGTGAATTAGCGCCGGGTGTATTGCAGACCACAATGTTCCTGGCTCTCGCCGCCTCAAGATCCACGTTGTCAACGCCTATTCCGTAACGGGATATAACCTTTAAACTGCCAGCATTATCCATTACTTTTTTGGTTATTGAATCCAGGCCCGCGATGAAACCGTCACAGCCGTCAAGCAGCGGGATTAGTTCATCTTCGGAGAGAGGCCTCCCCTGCGGGTTAAAAACAAGGGCGCCGGCGAAGAGTTGAAGCTTCTCCAGCGCCGGGCTATTTCCTCCAGGTTTCAATGACGTGGGGGTAACCAGGACTTTCATGGATCAGATCCTTCAAGAAAACTTGGTGCCTGACACCCTTTCCTAAATCCTTATTGATATGGCAGCCCTCAGGGAAAGAATATTAAATTCAGAATCCATCATTTTCAAAAAATTAAACAGGGCGGATATTCCAACATCGCTGAACCAGTAGGTAAATCCGGCTTTTGCTCCGAATATGGGTACATCAGCAACTTCATCATTATAAATATTTATTGGCATGTACATAAATGCGCCATCAATGGTAAAATTCCTGCCCGGATTTGTATATGCGTATCCAAGACCAAAACCGGTAGATGATAATAAGGCAGTACCTATTTTGAAAGTTGTTACTTCCGCCAAACATAATTCCAAACCGAATCTGGAAACAAATGAGGCGTCAAAACAAATTGCAGGCCATGTTTCGCTATATCCGCCTCCCATCTGGGTCGCAAACCCAAAGCTGAATGATGTTGAAACAAATCCCTGACCGAAAGCCCAGGAACCGATTAGGATTAGAACCAGTAAAAGCATTAATTTTTTCATTTTCTTCCTCCTGCGAAAAATGTTTTTGAACAATAAAAGACAGTAAATTATTGTTCACATATCAAGGTATCATGGGTAATTGTCAATTTCAACAAGATTGTTAAATAAAGTAACTTTAAAACTCCGATTTTGTGAATACCGCCACAAGCATAGAAATATTCGCCATTGGCGTAATCCGGACGGGTATTTACATAATAGCCTTGATATCTTAATCTATAGATAGGGATTAATATTTTTTTTCATAATGATTACGGATTAATTTAGTCATGATTTTTAGAACTTGTATTTTAATTGCTTAACCCATTATTACAGGAGTATAACTCGATGAAATTACCGCATTTTCTGTCTGGATCGTCAAAAAATAAAGATGAAAAAAAAGTACAGGATGAAAAACTTGGAAATGAATTCATTGAATTTTTAAAAAACATGAGGACTATTTCAAGGAAGGCAAATAGCCAAGTTTCCGCTCCAATGGATACAGCGATTGTCGCAGGCGGAATTGTCGGCGGGAATGTAAAAATTATTCAGGCGAAAACCAATGACCTGCACAATCAGATAAGCAACGCTTCTTCCGCGACAGACCAAATTACGGCAAACGTGCGCAATTTTAGCGGACTTATAGAAAAACAAAATGCGGCCCTGGCTCAGACCGGCACAGCGGTAGACAGGATGTCTGCTTCGGCGAATAGTGTAACGGAAATTACCGGTCAAAAATTGGCAGTTGCCGGTAAACTCAGAGATTCAATCAAAAAGGGCGGCCAGGATGTAATGGTAACAGCCCATGCCATTACCGAAGTTACCGATACCATCAGCGCTGTAGTAGATGTAATTAAGGTTATCGACAATATTGCCGCTCAGACAAACCTCCTGGCCATGAACGCGGCCATAGAAGCAGCCCACGCAGGAGAACTCGGGAAGGGCTTTTCTGTAGTGGCAGCGGAGGTACGTAAGCTAGCTGAGAGCACCACCGAGAATTCAAAGGCAATTGGGGAATCCCTGAAAAAGATAATCTCGCAGATAAGAAGTGCAAAAGAAGCCAGCGAGAACTCAGGCGCTACTTTTGAGGACATCCACGAAGAAGTTGACAAATTTGTCGGAGCTTTTACCGAGATATCCCAGGCTACAACCGAATTATCCGCGGGAACCCAGCAAATAATTACTTCAATGAGCGATCTTGAGCATGTTTCGGCTGAAATTTCCAGCGGAAGCAAGGAAATGGCAATTGGTTCCGATAACATTGATTCTTCCCTGAGAAAAATCAAGGATTTTTCCACCGGACTCGTTGATGATATGACAAACATTGAACAAAAAGTCTATGACATTAGCGGCGCCCAGAGTGGAATTGCCCTATATATGGTGGAAACCAACAAAAGTATAGAAGGTTTTTATAAAAAGATGGAAACAGACGGGTTCCTGCCCCAAGAAGAGCAGTTGTTTAACTATGATCTTATACTTCTCATGCACCGGAACTGGTTAATACAGTTACGCGCGTTTTTGGATGGCAGAAAGGAGGGCTTAAAAGCTACCCCCGAAGATCACCTGAAATGCGACCTTGGAAGGTGGATATACGGAGAAGGAGAACGTTTCAGGGACAGTAAAACCTTTCAAACTCTGGAAGGGAAGCATAAGGAATTCCATGCCAATGCCGGCGAGATAATAAGGGTAAAGACAGCAGGAAACCAATCCCTTGCCGAGGATAAATACAAGAACCTGATGGAAGATTACCGTATGGTACTTTCCCTGCTTGATAAACTAAAGAACGAGAAGTAATTATTCCTTAACATTGCAAACCTGGGCGCTTTAGGCGTCTTCCTCTTCCTGAATCTTGAAGGCTTCGGCAGCCTTGATCACATCCTCGGCTATGCGGCCAGAAATCGGCGAGTAGTGGTCAAAAGCCACGCCGAAAGAGCCGGTGCCCGAAGTAATTGAACGCAGATCAATGGAGTAGCGCAGGAGTTCCGCCTGCGGGACCTCCGCGCGAATTTCCGCTATGCCGCCTGCCGAATCCTGACCCAGGATCCTGCCGCGTTTTCCGGAAAGGTCGCTCATTACGTCCCCCATATACTTGTCTTCCACGAATACTGTAAGGTTCATGATCGGTTCAAGCAGTGTTGGGTTAGCCTGGCGCATGGCTTCGCGGAAAGCGTTTCTCGCTGCAAGCTTAAAAGATAGTTCCGATGAATCCACCGGGTGGTACTTGCCGTCAACAATCGCCACTTCTACGTCTACCGTCGGGTATTGGGCTATGGTACCATGAGCCATGCCCTCGGCAATGCCCTTCTCGACTCCGGGGATATAGTTTCTGGGAACCGCGCCGCCGAAGATCTTGTTTTCGAATTTATAACCATCTCCGCGTCCCAAGGGTCCGATTTCCAGCACTACTTTGCCGTACTGTCCGTGTCCGCCGGTCTGCTTTTTATGGGTATATTCTGCGGAAGATTTTTTGGAGATGGTTTCCCGGTAGGCGACACGGGGTATGCGGGTTTCAACTTCGATCTTCTGGTTAGCCTTGATCTTGTCAAGAATAATATTGATCTGGAGTTCGCCCATGCCGGAAATGACAGTTTCTTTTGTTTCTCCATTGTAGTTGTACCTGAAGGTCTTGTCCTCTTCCGCGGCCCTAACAAGGAATTCGCCAAGCTTGTCATCGTCTTTTTTGCTTGTGGCGTTAACCGCAATTGAGTGAACCGGCTCGGGAAGCCTTAAGGGCATGAAGGTAAGGCCCGAATCACCGGCGCTGATTGTGTCGTTGGTTTTAAGGGTGGACGACTTGGTAATAATGCCCGTGTCCCCGGCACAGAGCTCCCGAATCTCTTCGAGTTTCTTTCCCTGGCAGGTATAAAGTTTGCCAACCCTTTCCTTCTTGCTTTCGGAAACATTTAAAATTTCCGAATCAGCGGTGAGTTTTCCGGTTATTACCTTTACCCAGGAGAGCTTCCCCGAGAATTGATCGTAGGTTGTCTTGATTATGAGGGCGGACAGGGGCTTTTCCCCGTCCAGAGCGACTTCCTGTTCATTTCCCGTACTGTCAACGACCGTATCTTTGGCAGAAGCGGGACTTACTCCCATGTTGGCGATAAAATCAAGCAATGGAACAAGACCGGAATTTTTAAGCGCTGCGCCGGCAAAGACCGGGACTATCTTATTTTGCGCCAGGGCTTCGGTAAGGCCATTCTTAATGTCTTCATTTGAAAGGGATCCGTTTTCTATGTACTGTTCCATAAGGGTGTCGTTTCCCTCTGCGGCAGCTTCAGTTAGGTGCTCCCTGGCAGCAGCGACATTTGCTTCGAATTCGGCAGGCACGGGGCCTTCTTTTTCCACTGCGTCAGCGCCCTGGGAATACCAGGCCTTTCCATTGATTACATCGATGACCCCTTTAAAATCGGCGCCGTTTCCCATGGGGATGGTTATCGCTGTGGGGGTTATTTTAAACTTTTCCTTAATATCAGCAAGGGCATTATCAAAATCCGCCCGTTCTCCGTCCAGCCGGGTTATAAAGATACCCCTCGGTTTTTTCCTGTCTTCCAGGTTTCGCCAAAGTTTTATCGTTTCTATTTGAACGCCGGTCTGGCCGCTCACTACAAGAAGGGCAAATTCAGATGCCCTGAAACTAAGGATCACGTCCCCGGTAAAATCCGAAGATCCCGGAGTATCAAAGAAATTTATCTTTATATCATCACGTTCCACGTGGGCCATGGATGCGTGGATGGAAATTTTCCTTTCAATTTCTTCCGGAGAGTAATCGCTAACGGTTTTGCCGGATTCAAGAGTTTCTGCCTTTGGTATTACCCCTCCGGCAAAGAGTAAACGCTCAAACAAAGTTGTTTTACCGGTTCCTCCGTGTCCGGCAATGGCGACATTTCTTACTTGGATAGTGGAAAAACTCATAATATCTCCTTAAGTACTCTAAACTATTGGTGATACAATAATGTAGAAGGAAAGCCTGAATGTCAAGGGCGCGTATTTTCCCGCCTGGCAGACAGGGTCTTTGATTAATACTGAATAAAGCATATAATAAGGTTATGGACGAGCGGAAAAATACAATTCGCGAGCTGGAAAAGAAAAAGCAAGCCGATATCGAAGGGCGCATCCGGTTGCTGGAAAGGTTTGGCGAGACTCTGTTTCAGAGAATAGGGGAGGGAGAACACTTCCTCCTTAACACCGGGGATGCAGCCGGCGCTATGCTGATTGAATACCGCAGAATGCAGAATGATATTTCTCTGGCTGTAGGCAATATCAGATCCATTGAGGCAACAATGGAAAAACTTGCCAAACTGGAAGAGTCGATTTCAGAGAAAGAGGCAGAGTATTCCCGAAAAGAGAAGAAGCTTGGGGAACTCCATGCCGATCTGGGGAAAGCGCTGCTTTTAACTGCCGATTCAGGCGAAATCAGCGGATCTTTGCGCCAACAGGAAGAAATTCTTCTTGAAAAAATTGAAGGACAGGAGAAAAAACTCGTTGAGCTCGAAGATAAGGAAGGCGGAATTTTTAAATGGCTGGGTAAAAACGCCCAAATGGCGGTGTCAAAGGCCCTTCTCCTAAAAAACAAAACAGCATTACAACGGGTTTACCGCAATACCGGAGAAAAATATCTCTCCGACAGACCTGAAGTCCTTGCCGAGACAGGACAGGACATTGATTTAAACGAATCCAGTTCCAAAGATGCGGATGGCGAAAGGCAAAACAAGGAAGGCGGAATTTCTGCTCTGGAGACTGATGAACTGGAAGGAGATGCTTCCGATGCAGCCGTGGAAGCCCTGGAATTAAGGAGACTTATGTCTTCCCTTGCCGACGATTTGCTTACCCTCAGGGATGAGCGCAGGAATATCAAAGAAATTTTAGGTACAGCAGGAACCCCATCCAGGCGTATACAGGGACTTGAAAAGCAAATTATGCAGATAAAAGATAAGCTCCCCGGCGTCTGCTTCCGTTTTGGTGTTTTGGCCACGGAAGGCAATGGCAGTCTCTCCTCCCTTGTTTTGGAAGAGGACAAACCGGTTCTGGAAAGGGCTAAATTGCTAAAGGTTCGTATTGCCGGAGAAGAACTGGAGATAGAAAAGCTCAATGCCGTCATCAGTATAGATATAGAAAAATCCGGAATAGAAAAAATGAACAGGGCAATTATAGGTCAGCGGCAAAAAATTGCCGATGCAGAGGAGGCTATTACCGGGCTGGAAAGACGAATAACCGAATCTGAAAAACGTATTAAAGAATTGGCTGGTTTTATTAACAGTAATTCCGGTACGATTACCGATACAGGAATAAAGGAAGATCATGGCAGAGAAAACACGGAAGACGGTGAAATCAACAGGGACTCAAAAACCGGCGACAGCAAAAAGGGGAGGGATCCTGGCAAGAGCGGCGGCATTAAAGGCAGCAGAAGCGAAAAAGGCAGCGGGGCGGGAAGCAAAAAAACCACCGGCTAAACCGGCTGCCGGCAAATTAAAAAAGTCTGCGGAAAAAACCACCGGCAAATTAAAAAAGTCTGCGGAAAAAACAGCCGGATCAAAAACCCCGGCCAAAAAACAAAACACTGAACCCCGGGAGAATACAGCCAAAGCGGCTTCTTCTTCCTTTTTCAGGTCGCTTCCATCAAGCGGCCAGGCAGGTGTTTATGATGAATCCAAAATCAAAACTCTCTCTTCCCTTGAACACATACGCCTACGGACAGGTATGTATATAGGCCGCCTTGGAGATGGTTCCAATCCGGATGACGGAATATATGTATTGTTAAAGGAAATTATTGATAACGGCGTCGATGAATTCATTATGGGAAACGGCAAACTAATAGAAGTGGTAGTCAAAGACGGCGCCGTAAAGGTCAGGGATTTTGGCCGGGGTATTCCCCTGGGGAAACTTGTGGAATGCGTATCGGTGATCAACACCGGTGCCAAATATAATGATGACGTATTTCAGTTTTCGGTGGGTCTTAACGGTGTAGGAACCAAGGCGGTTAACGCCCTCTCTTCCCGTTTCCGCGTGGTCGCGATCCGTGACGGAGAATTCGCCGAAGCGGTTTTTGAAAGGGGAGACCTTAAAAGCGATCGTAAAGGCCGGCTCAAGGACAGGCAGAAAAACGGTACCTTTGTGGAGTTTACCCCTGACAGGGAAATTTTTGAAAATTACGAATTTAATCCTGAGTTTATTGAAAAGCGCATTCAGAATTACGCATACCTTAATACTGGATTAACAATTACGTATAACGGAAAACCTTTCTCGTCCCAGCGCGGTCTTTTTGATCTTCTTGGTGAGGAAACCGGGGACGAGGGTCTTTATTCCACCGGCTATTACAAGGGTGAGCATATTGAATTTGCCTTTACCCATACAAATAATTATGGGGAAGAGTATTTTTCTTTTGTTAATGGTCAGTATACCAGCGACGGGGGAACCCATCTTTCAGCGTTCAAGGAAGGTTTTCTCAAGGGGATACAGGCTTACTATAAAAAAGATTTCCGGAGTGAGGACATCAGGGAAGGAAATATTGCTGCAGTGGCAGTTAAGCTTAAAAACCCTGTCTTTGAGAGCCAGACAAAAAATAAACTTGGAAACACCGACATACGGAGCTGGATAGTCCAGGAAGCGAAGGATGCTGTTGAGGATTGGCTTCACAAGAATACCGAAGCGGCCAAAAAACTTGAAATCAAGATCCTGGCAAATGAAAGTTTAAGAACGGAACTTAACCAGGTTAAGAAGGAAGCCCGGGAAGCAGCCAAAAAGATCGCCCTTAAAATTCCAAAGCTAAAAGACTGCAAGTATCACCTGGAGGACGGAGAGGAAGGAGAACCCTCTACCATTTTTATTACCGAAGGTGATTCCGCCGCAGGTTCCATGGTTTCAAGCAGGGACGTAATGACTCAGGCCATCTTTGCCCTCAGGGGAAAAGTAGAAAACATGTACGGCAAAAAGCGGGCGGCCATCTATAAAAACGAAGAGCTCTATAACATGATGATGGCTCTGGGAATAGAAAACGATGTTTCCGGTCTGCGTTATGCACGGATCGTGATTGCCACCGACGCTGATTTCGACGGCTTTCATATCAGGAACCTTCTTCTTACCTTCTTTCTGTCTTACTTTGAGGAACTAATTACCGGGGGCAGGATATTTATCCTGGAGACTCCGCTTTTCCGGGTGCGTAACAAAAAAGGAACTCTCTATTGCTATAACGCTGCTGAAAGGGATGCTGCCATCTACGAGCTCGGCGGCCAGGTAGAAGTAACCCGCTTTAAAGGTCTGGGTGAAATAAATCCCAAAGAGTTCGGACAGTTTATCGGGGAGGATATGCGGATTGTACCGGTGTCGGTGAACACGCTAAAAACAATACCCCAGGTACTTAACTTTTACATGGGCAAGAATACTCCCGAGAGACGGGAATATATTATGAAGAATTTGATAGAGGACGCTGGCTGATTTTTGAACCTACGGTTCAAAAATCAGCTTCGGAGTTTTGAGCTAAAGCTCAAAACTCCAGACATAGTTAAAAAGA
>JGI24702J35022_10001895_pt1 | contig 12864 bp, 13 predicted proteins | sample TergutTh196P4_FD_35022 | JGI IMG/M metagenome (IMG submission 35022)
CCTATTACATCTCGAAGATCAGGCCGCCGATCATGCTTTTCGTATCAATTGGTTTCTCCGTCCTGAATGCCGTCTGCCCGATGGCCTACTGTTATGGGAGCGAGCAGATGTTCTTCGATCCTACAGTCGTCGCTATCCGAACAACTCGTATCTGGAGTGGATCATAAAAAATCCGGACGTGATCGGTGGAAGACGACGCTATATGTCGTTACGAGATTCTGGCGGATCGACAGCCTGGTTGAAACGCCTTTTGCGGCGACAGATACTGATTCGGCTTCTGACGGCGAAACTTACGGCGGCAAGGCGAAAACCAATGTGGACATGAGGGCGTAAAGCCACTCTGTCTTGGTTTTGTGCCTCCAAATGCCGAGAGATTGCAAATTCGAACTGCTTGACGATCAACCCAAGGTGTGCGACATAGAGCCAGTGGAAGTTAAAGATAACGTTGCTATTCGGTTTACATTTTCCTCCAATTCGCTGAGGATGCTTTCGAGCCGGTTTCTTGCGTGTTCGATCAGGGAACTCGCCTCACCGGTGGTCTCGACTTGGAGTTTCGCAATTGGCTTACTTGATAATTTTTCATAGGTTTCACGATGTCTGATTGCGTTGGCATAACGTTTTTTGAATTTTTCTTCTGTTTGTGGCAGGGATTTGGTCACGTATCGCTGCATGACATAGTTACAGAGGTCCCCGTATGGGATTTTGGAAAATAGTCTCTGGAGCAAACACTTATTTTGGAATCTCATTGATCTTCCTTTCTTAAACCCCTTGATATTAGTGGGGCGTGGTCACCATTTTAGGCAACGTTTGTTTTTGTTTTAGTTACCTATGCGGCAATGCGCGGACGAATATTGGAAGACCGGTCGAATTCATTCAGTACCACTTGAATGTCTTCGGCGATCGTGTCTGCCGCGAGGCGGTATTGCTTCAATAAATAATCTTGGTTTCCGATGTGTTTCGTAAAGATCGAAGGCAGTCCGATTCGCTTAAATCGAACCCGCCCGGCTCCTTGTTCGGCAATGATTTCAGCGACTGCTCCGCCAAGCCCGCCGAAAATGCTGTGCTCTTCCAACGTGAAAACCATCGGAACAGTGTCGATAACCTCCATAACAGCTTCGACATCCAGCGGTTTGATCGTGTGCATGCTCAAAACAGTCGCCTCAATTCCTTTTCGTTTCAAGATTTCGGCGGCGTCGACCGCCCTTTTGAGCATACTTCCCGTTGCGATGATGGCCAAGTCGCGGCCCTGTGACACTCGGATCGCTTTGCCGAAATGCCAATCAATTCCCTCTTCGTGGACAACCGGTTCTCCCGCACGGCCAAGACGGAAAAAAGTGGGACCGACTCCCTGAGCAAGGTACTCCGTCGCCGCTCCGGCCTCTACCGGGTCGCCGGGAACAACAACACTCATTCCGGGAAGTGAACGCATGACGGCAATGTCTTCCGTTCCGTGATGCGTCATGCCGAGTTCCCCATAACAATAACCACTCCCAATGGAAACAGAAATCACATTGGCGTTGTGGTAACACACGTCGTTACGAATTTGTTCAAGACATCGCAAGATCGGAAAATTCGCAATGGAATAGGTGAACACGATACGACCGGACAACGCCAGGCCGGTGGCGACCCCAACCATGTTTTGTTCGGCAATACCGATATTCAAAAACTGTTTCGGAAATCGTTTGGCAAAATTGCCGACGACTCCGAATCCCAAGTCGCCGACGATAAGCATGACACGCGGGTCTTTGGCCGCCGCTTCGGTCAACGATTGAACAAATGCCGTTCTCATGAGTTAGCCTCCAATTCCTTCATTGCGTTTTCGAATTCTTCCCCCTGTGGCGTACGATAATGCCACAGCAGTTGGTCTTCCATGAAACTGACCCCTTTTCCTTTGACAGTGTGAGCGATAATGCAGCTCGGTCTGTCCGATTCAAAGGGAACCGATTCGAACGTTTCGATTAATTCTTCAATGTTATGTCCGTCGATTTCACGGGAGTTCCATCGAAAAGCGTTCCATTTGTCGGCAAAAGGTTCAAGGTCGCAAATATCTTTCGTATGACCGAGAGCCTGAATTTTGTTGTAATCGATAATACAGACAAGGTTGTCAAGTTTGTGTTGTGCAGCGAACATGGCGGCCTCCCATACGGAACCTTCGTTACATTCACCGTCACTGAGGAGGGCAAAGACGCGGTATTTTTCTCCGCTGCGTTTGGCGGCCAAGGCCATACCAGCAGCCATAGGCAGTCCGTGTCCTAACGCTCCGGAGGAAACTTCAATGCCGGGGATTCCATGAGTGATGTGACCGGCGATTCTCGCGCCGTCGGTATAAAAACTGTCGAGCCATTCAAGGGGGAAAAAGCCACATTCGGCGAGGACGGCACAATAACCGGCAACGGCATGACCTTTGCTGAGGATGAACCTGTCTCGCTCTGGATCGTCCAGTCGGTCTGGCGCAACGTTCAGGATTTTTCCGTACAGCACGGCAATGATTTCGGCCATGGAAAAATTACCGCCAATGTGCGCACTTTTCGCCTTCGAAATCATCCACGTTGAATGAATGCGGATCTTTTGGGCCAATTGTCGTATTTCAATGGTATCCATTGTCGATTTTTTGTTTCAGGATATTGTTTTTTGCTTCGTCGATTATTCTTTGAACATAAGCGGGTATGGCCAAATTAATTTTCACCATCCGTAATGCAGTGAGAAAGAATATGTGAAAGTCCATTGTCAGGGAATGATTGCGGACGTAATACTCTTGTAGTGCAATTTTTATCGGATGAATATATGTAATATGATATTTGTCGGGATCATCTGTTTTGGCAAAATCGACATATTGTGTAAAAGCGAACAACGATGCCCAATCACTTAATCCGGGTTTGACAGAAAGAATCAATTTCTTTTTCTGCTCCGGCAACTTTTCAATATATTCGGGAATATCCGCTCGCGGTCCGATCAAGGTAACGTTACCTATAAGGACATTGATAAATTGCGGCAATTCATCCAACTTCGTCGTCCGCAAAAACCGGCCTATTGGTGTAACGCGAGAGTCCGTGTGGGCGACATTTAACGCTCCCATTTTGTCGGCGCCGGAGACCATTGACCGAAACTTGTACAACGTGAAAGGTTTTTCATTGATCCCGATCCTCTTGCTACAATACAACACACCGCCGGGACTCGTAACATAAACCAGCAGTGCAACGAGCAACAGCAACGGCGACAATACGATCAGTGCCGTAACGGAAATACCTACTTCAATGATGCGTCGGAAAATATCAGTCATTACATATTTCCCCCATCGACATTGAATAACGCTCCTTGTGCAAAACCGGCCTGTTGGGAAGCAAGCATCACGACAAAAGCGGCGATTTCCTCCGGCGTTCCCATTCTTCCGACGGCTTGATGGTGTCGTAAAAAGTCATCGACGCGGGGATGGTTCTCTTTGACGAATTTGTCCCAATAACTCCCGTCAAATGCAACGGCACCGGGTAGTACAGCCGAAACAACGACCCCGCTTTTAGCCAATTCACGGCCTAATGTTTTCGTATAAGCATTTAAGTATGCTTTGGCGGAAGCATAAGGAGCGGCCCCTCGCAACATAACACCGGAAATGCTGGAAACATGGACGACCCGTCCCCAACTCTGATTTTGCATGTGGGGAATAAAAACACGATTCATTTCAATGGCGATGCCGCAATTGTATTGCCAGACTTTTTGCCACTCCTCAACCGATGAAAGCGGATCGCGAATATCCAACGGACCGCCAATGGCATGAACGACGACATCAAAACCGGAAAACTCATTGTTGATTTGTTCCGCCATTCTTGAAGGCTCACCGTGTTGCAATAAATCCGCCGCAAAATGGGCATGTCCGTTTCCATAGACAAGCATTTCCGTTTCGAGTTCTTCCAAGAGAGAGTCGGAGCGTGCTATCGTGACGACCCGACATTCCTCCTGCGCAAAGGCAATGGCTGTCGCACGACCGATTCCCTTGCTGGCGCCCACGACTAAGACTTTTTTATTTTTGAGTCCAAAATCCATGTCAGTGGTTTCCTCTCAAGTATTTATCAAGAGGTGATTCATTTTTTTCAAAAACTCATCCATGCCAGGCACGGGCGTTTGCAGGACGGTTTGCAGTGCGCTAACAAGTTCCTGATAATTCGGCAGTGTTTTCGCCTTCGTTTCTCGCAACTGTTTGAACCAAGGTAATACGCCTAATGTCGACATTATCCAATAAGCGTTGTTCCGTAACGCCCATTTTGTTTTACCGGCAAAATACCTGTAAAAAGGGAGATTTCGGCAATGGGTCCTAATCGCTCTATTGATGTAGACATTGGCGAAGGCGGTCTTGGAGTAATTTTGTGATCTATCTTCCCGATAAAATAGCAACGGGTGGGGGACCAGGGAAGCTTTCATATTAGTCAATTCACCGTTAATACTTGTGCGTAAAAATAATTCGAGGTCTTCGGCACTCTTATAATCAGTGTGATAGGGGTTGCGCCGCAGCCATCTCGTCCGAACCAACAGGCTCGGATGACAGAGACGGTGTTTGTACCCAAGAATCCCTGCCGGGGATACATCTTGAGCCACGCCAATGTTGCGAACAGATTTAATCTCGTTACTATCATTGATTGTGCAATAAGCGGTAGATACGACCTGAACATCAGGATTGTCGAAACAACGCAACTGCATTTCCAGCCGTTGCGGGTGCATGATGTCGTCGGCATCCATTCGTGCAACAAGATCATAGGCGGATTCCGCAGTGATTTGGTTGAGGCGATTCATCAAACGAATATTTCGTCCGTCTGAAAGGACACGTACTCTTTCGTCCTTCACAGACCGCGCAATCTCCAACGATCTGTCCGTCGAACCGTCATCGACCAGAATCAGCTCCCAATCTTTATATTTTTGTGCGAACGCGGATCGAATTGCGTCAGGCAAAAATCGTTCCGCGTTGTAAAATGGAATTCCGATGGTAATTGGCATTGGAATAACTCAGTGTAATTCAATATAAGTTGCGATGTCTACTTCGGACTTCTTCTTAAACGCCATGACGATCTGTGTTGCCGTAAACGGCGACAGTTTAATCAAAATTTTTCGCAGCAAATTTATAAATGCACCACCGAACTCCGTTGATTTTGCGTTGACAAAAAAGAGTGATACCGGTAACAAATCGTATCGATAGCACAGAGTCGACAAGGTTTTGGGAGAAAAGTAAAAACAATGGTCCTGATGTACTCGTTCTGTACCTGTCAGCCATACAGAAAAAATCGATGCAAATGCAGAGGCGATCGGAACGGAGAGGACGAGGAGGCCGTCTTTATTCAACAAGCTGGGGACTTGTTGGAGGAAAAGCCCTGGATTATTCATATGTTCAAGAACATCTCCCGCTACAATGACGTCGAACTTGCGATCAAGCGTTATATTCTCAGCATTCATCTCAATGACATTGCTTATACCGTGTCGTTTTAGAAAATCGAGCGACTCGACATCCAAATCGACGCCGATAAGACTTTTGGCGACATTTTCCAGACGTAAATGTAGGAGATCGCCGCGTTTCCAAACCACAGTGGTTAGCGGAGAATCGGTACATCCGATATGTAACACGTCCTTTCCCACGCAGTATTCGGAAATAAGATCGTTCTTGACTCCAAGTTTTACAGGCGATCTTTTTACGCCAAAAATCTTTAATGAAGAATGTGGATTTTTCATTGCAATAATAAGTATATCTTGTCTCAGAAATTTGTCTTGTTAAAAAAACACAACCTTAAAAATGATTTCAGGCGTGAACAACTGTACAGAGCTCTGGCAAATTTGTACGCGAACCATGCCTTCCACTTGTGTTTCCATTTTGCATCGGGCAGAGCACAAATCGAAATATAAAAATCTTTGATGACCTCCGTCGTATCAAAATCCGTGGCAATCCTGATAGCCGAATAAGTGATACCGTTCAGGTACTTCTCCTTCTCGATCTGGGACAAATTTCGATTGTCGATCAAATGTCTGTACAACTCTACCATTGAAGGGTAAATCGTGGCGACTTTGGCACTGCCATTCACATCGGTGCGGTGCTGCATGGCATGTCTTCTTCCAAATACCAGTGGATATTGTGGCACCCATACTCCTTCACAAGTCGTCGTAGCCAACAATCGCCAAGTAAAATCACGATCTTGGTAAATGATACGCCCTTCTTCCCAAAATACTTGGCTTTTTTCAAGTAGCGAACGCCTCCAAACCAGAATTCTGGTCATCGCAAAGCCGGAATGTCGGAGTAACCAGCCAAAAGGTGTTTCTTTGTTGGAGAATGTTCGTGGGATTGGCACCTCCCCAGAGAAATTTTTTGGTACAATTTTATCGAGATTGATGTAGAGGGCGAACATCACGTCTTGGACAAAAAAGAATTCAATGTTGGGATTGGCGTCAGCCGTCGCGACAATCGCCGACAGCGCATGCGGATGAAGAAGATCATCGCTGTCAAACCAATAGATGAGGTTCCCTGTTGCCATTTGATAGCCGATATTCCGACAAGTATTTCCTCCTTTGATTCGATCATGCGGACGAGGCACCACGGTAAAGCGGACATCCTTTTCCGCGTATGATTGAGCGACCGCAAGGGAATCATCCGTGGAACCGTCGTCGACGACGATACACTCCCAATCTTCATACGTTTGGGCTAAAATAGAATCGAGCGTCTCGACGATCAGTTTTGCGCGATTATACAGCGGAATGATGATGGATAGGCGAGGCATGATTGATTTACTCCTGTTTCAACAAAAAACGTTTGGTGAAAAAGTTACACGTATTTATGAATAGGGAAACGAACAATAAAGCGATAACGGCAAATAGGATTTTCAGAAGGATCGTATTTGTGGGATAAAACCCGACCAAAACGTAGATTGTGTATAAATTCAAGGTCATAAGAACAATATCGACCTGCATCGGACGACGGTTTTGCAACGTATTTATGATCTTTGCGATCCCCCCAAAGACGATGCCGCCCAAAATCGAAAAAAGAACCGCACCCGTATAGCCGTAATAAAACCACCCTTCGGCATATAAGCCCGCCGGATGACCGATTCCCCATATTGCCTTACCATATAGATCCTTATTGAATTGAGACGTGTAAGGATGCAGCCGTTTTTCTTTTGGAAAAAATTCCTGCCAAATAAACTGATGCGCGGTGCGAACAGGAAAGTTCGACAAACCATAAAACTTATAATGCGTTCCATAGAAGAGAACATACTTTGCCAACTGGTCGCTTGCGCAGATCGGCTTGAGCATTCTTAGAGGCTGTAGTTTACGCTGTTGTATTTCCTGTTTTTGCTCTGCCTGTTTTTGCTCTGCCTGTTTTTGCTCTGCCTGTTTTTGCTCTGCCTGTTTTTGCTCTGCCTGTTCCGGTGTAGACCATTTCGGATCGTCTGTGAATCCAAGAACTCCCCAAGGGTCGTTTTCGTCCGAAAAAATACGAGTCATTTTAGCAATATCATCGGCGGTATGAGTTTGCAACGTTTTACTCGTTACCTCTTCCATAATGTTCAATTGCTTCGTTGTGAACAGCTTGACAATCGCGTCCACCCCATCGGTTCTAGTCAATCCCGACAGCATAATTGTCACTAAAGACAGCAAGATACATAAACATCCCGTCGGGATCACGGCTACAGACATTTCCATTTTGCCCTCAGTCGAATATCGACAGAGTCGCAACGTAAAAAACGACATGACGAGAAAGAATGGTAACAGAAACATACTATATCGACTGCCGCTGCCAAAAAGAATAAAAACGGCAAAAACGTATAGCAACAGTGACAGTGAAATATAAACATAACTGTTAAGTTTTGTTTTTTTACAAAAAGGTATAACACACAGTAATCCAAGGCAGGATATTGCAAAGAATTTGAGATAGCCGACGATGCGAGATAATAAGCGAACGCCATACGATATCTCGACGTTCTTGTCGATAAGTTTTCGATAAGCAAAGAGCCATTCGTTCCAATCATTGGCAATAAAAAACCGGACGACAAGATCACCGATGCCCCATGCTAAAACGAAAACAAAAAGTCCCATATACGTCTTTGTCGATATGTCTGCAAGACGGCTTTCCGTGAAACTCCATTGAAAAAACGACAAAAACCGGCTGTTGACGAAACGTTCTGGTACTAGCCAATAGGCTCCCCAAAAACCAAGTGTTACCAAAACAAATGAAACGGCTGCCAAAATATCCACATATGTCATCATATCAGGATAAATCGTTCGCTTATGCCATGTAAACGCAAAAAAGAAACATACAATCAGATAAGGGTGAACAAACAGAGACAGCCAATCACGTTTACATGCGCATCGAATTGAAAAAACCAATGCACACAAAAAAATAGTCGAAAGAGTATAATAAGATATGGCACTCATAAAATTTCTATCCAAAGTTTTACGGAATTTCTAAAGTTTTTTCGCAACAATAAAATAGCCCAGAGGGAACAAATTGCTTCCTGTCTGTAATAAGTGTTTCGCAAGAAGCAAACGATGTTTTGCAACAAGGCTGTGGAGAGCATGAAAGGCAAACGCACAACCATCTCAATCGTCCTTCTTGTCTTATTATTTCTCACTCCGATCATACACAGACCTTTGGAAACAATATCGATCATGCATGCAACCACGCCACCCAATGGCTTAAATTCAACTATCTCAAAACCGGCCTCCGCGAGGTATCGCTTCAAAGCAAATTCCGTGTAACGATGGTAGTCATGCGGCGACTCGTGTACCGGATAATAAAAAGGAACATTCATCAACAACCTTCCCCCCGGTTTCAAAATTCGATACAGTTTATCCAACAAGATTCGCGGATGATAAATGTGCTCCAAAACATCGCTCAGGATAATGGTGTCGTAAGACGATGCAATAACGCCGGGAATCGGTGCCGTGTTCAAGTCAGCAACAATGTCCAAATGCTCATTGGCATGAAACGATTCCGGCCAGTCAATGGTCGTTATACTTGATACATACTGTTTGTAATATTCGTACATCGGGACGAATCCACAGCCGATGTCGGCCAAATCGCCGCGAGAATACAAAGGAATATATTTTTCATAGGCGTCAGCGACGAGTTGTGCAATCAGCCGGGAAGACACACCGACGCGCCGCCAGCTCGAGGATACATAAAGTCGATTTCTGCGGACGACATATTTCGTCGGTCGCCATGTGTCGGGATTACGCATTGTTTGTTGCCGCTTGGCGGAGTCGTTTTTCTATAACAGGATATTGTTCCATCACTCGCTTGAGTTGAACATCATTTTGCCCGCCAAATACATTCGTTGCTCCAAGTCCACTCATGCCAATAATGGCCTCATAAGCTGGCGGTTGATTGGGCGAAGGATGAAGATTATTTTCTACAATGCAAATCTTTGTTCCATGCAAAACGGCCATCGCCCAAAACCAAATGTCATCAGCCGTCGGTGACAGCTCCATGAAAAGACTCTCGTTACCAACGTCTCTATAAAGCGATTGAGGTGGATATAGCACGCCGCCTATGCCCGTAAAAAAATTTCTGAAATCGCCAACGGAATTGCCTGCACACGTTTTCCAGTTGGAGTATTTTTTAAGTTGTCGTTGCGAATGAAGAGAAACTTGATGGCCACGATGTGCATGGACATATCCTTCGTTTAGTTCGTAAGAACAATACAAATTTTCCAGCATCATGGGGTCATACAGAACGTCGTCATCTGTCGTAACGATAATATCATCGGGAAACTCTGCAAGTGCCGGAATAAGTTTTTTATAGGATTTTATGTCTCGAGTGTAACGAATCTCCAAACCGCGGGTCAGTAAAGCAAGAAGTTCCGTCGTCAGGTCGTTGTTTCTGTTTGGAAACTGTTCTTCTCCCAGCCATAAAACGACCTTGTCCGGCTTGAGAGATTGTCTTAAAAGGGTAAATAAGGTGTAGTGAATTCGGGAAATCCTTGGCGGGTAAGACGTAAGTGATACGATGATTTTTGGAGTTCGCGAGGTTTCGGCGATTCCTTTCTCTTCTCCGGCCATGAATTGCTCGAATTCCCGTTCAAGTTTTTTCCAGTCGGTTTTGTGTCGATAAATCCACTCCACGATACTCTTGGGTAAAACCCGCAAGAGTATCACACGCAGAGAATGGAACAAATATCCGAGGATAGAGAATTTTTTTATTAAATAAAAAAATCCTGCGGCCTTTCCGGGAGAATCGCCTGCGTCCCAATGAGGATTCCGCCGACTGAATTCACCTTTCTTCTTTTCGTACATTTCAACACTTGTTTTTATGTCGCTGTTATCGAACTGAATTTTACTCAAACACGGATAATGGGGGGTGCGAGTAAATAACATTGCAAATTGTACGCTTCCCATTTCGCATTTTTCAATGTGAAACCGCAACGGGATTGAAAGTTTATTTACTCGCAAACCCTAAACTGTTTTCCCATATTACCCGGTTAAGTACGAAAAAAAACATTAGGATTAGCCGCACACAATACCCCGCCAACAACGCCAGGGCAAGACCGGAACTTCCCCAGTTTGCGGCTGTTAGATACGTAACAAATAATGTTGTGACAACACCGCCAAGAGAACAGCCCATAAGCAACCATAATCGCCCCATACTTGTCAATACTTGGTAGGCCACGGCATCGATGACGTACAAAAACGCCGTCAAACTCAAGAGGGCAAGTGTGCCACTGGCGTCTCGAAAGGATTCGCCAAAACACCACACCATCAATTGCGACGGAATACATAAAAATGGCAAAGCAAGGACCGAGCCTATTGATACGTTGGTCCCTAAGGACAACAACACCGTTTTGCGAAACCGTTTCATGTTGCCTTTGCCGAGCAATTCACTCAATATCGCCACGTAAAGCGGAGAAAGCATGGATGGAACAGTGATAAGGGCCGTAAAGACGGTAAAGGCTGCATAAAAAACACCAAGTTGAGCAGTCCCGTCTTGTTGGGCACCGAACACCATTTGGCATCCCCAAAAAGAAACACCGTATACGATGGAACCCAAAACAGCGGGGAAACTGAATCGGCTCAGGATGCCTAGTTCACAGCCTACTTGGGAAAAACGACAGCGGATTGAATGGTGCTTCGTGTTGCGCCAAATCAAAGCACAGTTGACTAAGGTGCCCAATCCGGCGGCAATAACCATTCCGATGATGGCTCCGGTCAATCCCCAATAATAGGCCCCGGCTATGTAGATCGGCACCATCGTCATACCGCAGATGATGTTCGAAAAGGCCAATCGTCGAAAGTCCTGAAAGCCCGCCAATATACCTTGTTGTAATGTACAAAACGTCATCAAAAACAATAACACCGCACCAAGCCGCATCATTCCAGACAGATGAGAAGATTGAAGTACTGAATTACACACCCAAGGCGCAGCGAACCAAAATACCACCGCAACCAGCAACGACGAGACACCTGTAAAAATATAATTCATTCCGATGATTCGTCCGACTCGCTCTTTGTCCGAAGGTAGCAACTCGGCAATGTATTTTGTCGCTGTCCACCCCATCCCTGATGAGGAAAGTACAGCGAAAGTCATCGCCGTCGACCTCACCAATCCGAATTCACCAAAGGTTTTCGGACCAAGAATTCTTGCCACTAATACCATTGAGAGGAATGTCAAGCCTTTTCCGACGCCGTTTCCAAGCACCGACCAGAATGCGCCAGAAGCGATTCGCCTTCCGATCAGTGAAGTTTTCACGCGATTCAGAATTGGGCGCAGTGCTGATGGGCAAATGGCTTCAGCGCAAGAAAGTAAATTCATTTTGTCGACACCTTGTATTACAAAGTCTTGTATGGTCCTTTACCATCCTTCATATACTGACGAAACTCTTGTCAAGAGGAAAAGCGAAAATCTCCGGAAGTGTGCGATACTCCAACACAGCGACCGCATTGGCGCAAATGTCGTCACTCATCCACCTTTTGATGCTCGACATAATTGTACGGTACACCCTCGGTCGATGATCCTGTCCGACAGGGCGTAAAAATATGTACGGTATACCGGCTCTCAGAGCCAGCCTTGCCGCAATGATTCCTATGTGGCATTTGTCAAAGGCAATGACACGATCCGCTTTCTCAAGGTGCTTTTCTATCGTTTGCCTGGTTGTACATCCCACGTCTTGAAGTAGTTGCCAACCTTCAAGGTTGGGAACGCCCACGATAGCCAAATTTTCCGAAATAGATGTATACGGTTCATGTGGACAAGAAGAATCTTTGGCACAAACGACAGTCCGACCAAATGTGTTTGCCCAATCAATGAGCGCATCAAACTTGTCTCCGTGACTGAAGTGTCTTATTTCAATCGGTTCCGGCCATGTAATGAATAAATTCATCGCGTCCTTCGTTATTGTGACATGTCGGATTTCAACGCATGTTTACCAAGATGCGTTCTCAACACTTTTCGAATGGTTTCGTGGCTAACCGTCGGAACGATCTTTCTTGCAACCGCTTGTTCGGCCAAAACCCTTAACGTCCACTTCTTGTAGCCTTTCGGCGGCCGGCCCTCAAACATCCGAACGATGTGAGCCTCTTGCTTCTCGTTCAACAAGAATACTCGAGTCGGATTTCTCATTTGTTCATGATCAATAGCCTTCCAGACACCATTATTGACGTAGCGAAAATATGTTTGGCAGACTGTGTTCACGCACACGTCGAACCCTCTCGCAATTTCCCGAAACGATTTTGTTTCACCGAACTCGTCAATCTTCAGCAGAATTTGGGCGCGTTGTATACGACCTTTTCCACTCAGATTTTCTGCAACAGTTCTTTGAAGAACAAGACGTTCTTGTCTCGTCAGGAAAATCGGTACGATTTTTCGTTTCTTACCATTTGACCGATTCTTGCTTTTCCCTTGTG